>ENA-ORSA01000012-ORSA01000012.1-human-gut-metagenome-genome-assembly--contig:-NODE-12-length-230914-cov-21.451133_pt1 | contig 230914 bp, 244 predicted proteins | sample MGYA00242179_ERZ509142 | MGnify/ENA primary metagenome ERZ509142 (study PRJEB26280, sample SAMEA2338659) | human gut metagenome | biome: human gut; feature: human-associated habitat; material... | reverse complement strand
AGGATCAAACTCTCCATGATAGATTGTTTGTTTCGGCTCGATTTTTTCTTGCCTTGCTTACTCAAATTTATTGCGGTTTCTTTTTTCTTGAAACTCGCACATCGGCTTTTTTCTCGCTGTACTGTTCAGTTTTCAAAGAACCATCGCTCTAAGCGACTTAAATAACATACCACACAAAAATGCTTCTGTCAAGCATTCTTTTGAATCCTTTTGAAAAATGGACCCGGACTTACTATGCGCTGGTGCATCAGTAGAAGTTATTATAACAGCGTTCTATCTTTAAGTCAAATGTGTCTTCTTGCAGATTTAACCGATACTTTAAACACAGAGCTATTAGTTGCTGCTATATTTATTATTTATTAATGTGCTGATTACCAACTTTTTCATTTTTTTTGCGGCACTATATGCTTGTACCGCCCCTAAAATTGCGGAAACAACCGCGATCCCGCTTATACCGGTTTCATGCAAGTATTTAACATTGCTGCAATTAATGCCTCCAATGGCTACTACAGGAATAGAAACGGCCTTTACTATCTCCTGTAACATTTTTATCGTAACATTTTTCGTATTTTTTTTCGTGTTCGTAGAAAATACTGCCCCCACACCAATATAATCTGCCCCATCACGCTCCGCCTGCAACGCCTCTTCCACATTATGAGCGGATACACCCATAATTTTTTCTGCACCGATAAGCCGTCTCACAATGGAAGCAGGTATATCATTTTGCCCTACATGGATGCCCGGTGCGTCTATTGCAAGCATCAAATCCAATCTGTCATTAATAATGAGCGGTATATTGTATGTATCAGTTATCCTCCTCAGTGCAGCCGCGTCATGATAAAATTCTTTCATATTCCCATTTTTCTCACGCAACTGTACCATCGTGCATCCACCTTTGATTGCCAATTCGACTTTTTTATCTAATTTTCTTCTTTCTGTCGTACCGGTATCAGCCACTAAATATAACGAACAATCAAATTTCATGAATACGTGCCTCTGCTTCAAAAATTTCTTTTCTCATATTCCCAAGCATGTCAAATAATCCCATATGAAAATGCCCCAATCCACACTCCCCATATCTCTTCCATGACAATTCACCTGCAATCCCCACACAGGCTGCTGCACAAACAGCAGAATACACCGCCTTCGTATCTGCACCGAGAAATAAGCCTGTAAGCGCACTGCAAATACAACCCGTTCCTGTCAGTAAAGACATTTCTTTACAACCGTTTTCAATCATATACATCTTATCCCCGTCAGTAACTATATCTCTTTCTCCCGTAACAACAACAACTGCATGTGTCTTTTCCGCAAATTTTCGTACGGTGCAAATAGAATCAAACTCCGTCTCTGCGTCAATTCCCCTCATCCGATTGTACTTATCAAATAAACATTGTATTTCAGATGAATTTCCTCGAATTACGGATACTTCCACTTCATGCAGCAACTCTTTAGCAGCATTCCTACGGAAAGAACTTGCTCCACATCCTACTGGATCAAAAACAACAGGAATCCTTTTTTTATTAGCAGCCTTTCCTGCTAACAATAATGATTGGAGTCTTTCTTCTGATGGCACACCCAAATTCAAAACAAGACTATCTGCTGCACCGGTAATTTCTTCAATCTCTTCAATATAATCTGCCATTACGGTGCGCCCCCCCATAGCCAACACTGCATTGGCACAATCATTAGCAGTTACAAAATTAGTGATTTGATGTACAACGGGATTTCTATTCGTAATCAGTTCCAGATAAGCTCCGAATGAATTTATACCATCTTTCTCCATACTATATTTACTCCCTCACATAAACCCATTTCAATTATCTTAACTTCTACCATCATACACTAAAAAAGCTGTGACCAAAAATTTTTCAGTCACAACTTTTTGTATTTCGGTTATTTTACATTATTCTTGTTCACAAATTCCATTAATTCCGAATATCCTACATTACCATAACCAACGATACTATCCACCGGTTTTCCATCACGGAAGAAAAGCAATGTAGGAATTGTATCTACTTCGTACTTTTCGGCAACAGCCTGATCTTCATCAAAATTAAGTCCATAGATCGGCACATCAATTTCCTCGGAAATCTTTTCTAAAATCGGGCGAAGACGACGGCAATAACCGCACCATGGCGCACTAATCCCTATAATTACATTCCCGCCTGAAATAACTTCATTCACTTTTTCTACTCCTTTAATTGGCTGGATCATATCGAACACTCCTTTTCTATGAAAGATTAATTTACTAAGATCATCATAGTCTATTAATCGAATTTTGTCAATATACTTTTTTGATATATTGAGTCATAAAAAAACAGGCCATGTATATGACCTGATAACACTTCTGGTGGAGATGAGGGGAGTCGAACCCCTGTCCAAAAAGCCTGCCCCATAAACTTCTCCGAGTGCAGTTCTTGTTTTTTTATTTAAGCAAAGTATCGTACAAAAACAAACTACCTTTGCCGATCTTGGAATTAGTTTCCCTAAAAAGTCCCAAGCCTCCTCTCTCGGTATCCTATTGGTTGATGTCAGCCTGAAGTCATAGGAAAACTTTAGGGGACATTAGCAGATTAAGCTGCTAAAGCAAAATCATGTTTTGCGTTTAAGTTTTTCCACCGTTTAACGGGGTAGATGGAATCCCGACTCGCTTTTTATGATACAGAATCTCCTGTCGAAACCGGTACATCCCCAGAACACTATTATTTTAAATCAAACTCGGAATACTTGTCAAAACATTACCCAGAAAAAATATCATTATACGAAATGCATCCTCCCATAGTTTCCGTATTTTTTATGGCATCAATCACTGCCAGCCGGATGGCATCTTCTGCCAGATAGCCTACCGTATCCACCGCCGTCTCATACTCTCCGGAAGCCATTGTAAAAATCGCATCTCCATCCATTGTCGTATGGACCGGCCGGATAGATCGGGCATATCCGTCATGTGCCATACCGGATACTATACTGCATTCCGCTTTACTCAGTGCTGCATTTGTAATAACGCAGGCGATCGTGGTATTTGCTCCGCTAAACTCCCGCGTAATACCGCTAAGCATCAATTCATGAGAAGATATGATCTTTTTTCTGCTCCGGGAAAAAACACCGGCGAATATTTTTTCTCCATCAAATACCTCTCCGCAGGCATTGACCACCACATAAGCACCAACGCGAAGACCACCGGGTAAAGAAATCTCATGGTAACCTGCTCCGCTTTTCATGGCATTTCCAAATCCAAGCAATTTACCCACCGTAGCACCTGTCCCGGCACCGTTACATCCTGATAAGAATTCTGAGGATGCAGATTTAGCCGCTTCATATCCCATCAATAAATCAGGATAAGCTTTTTCATCTCCAATCATCAGATCGAAAAGCACTGCACTGCATACAATCGGGACACATACATTCCCTATCGGGAATCCCACCCCCTGTTCCGCCAGGTATTTCACACATCCCGATGCGGCTTCCAAGCCGAACGCAGATCCCCCTGACAAAACAACGGCATGAATTTTTTGCACGGTTTTTCTTGGATCCAATAAATCCGTCTCTCTTGTCCCAGGTGCACAGCCGCGGACATCTACACCGGCCGTTGCACCGCCATCAGGTGCCAAAATAACGGTAACACCGGTCAACCCCTCTCTGTTCTCTGCTGTACCGATTTTAAATCCCGATATATTTATTTTTGATTTCCTCATTATAGCATGCTTTCTTTCCTTGCTAAATTAAGGCAGTTTATCATATCTTCCGGGACAGGCGCCTCAAAATGCATAACTTCTCCCGTAATAGGATGGCATAATTCCAACGTATGGGAATGCAGCGCCTGTCCCTTTATCGGAAAATGATCTTTCTTCCATCCATACAATGGATCATTGACTACCGCATGCCTGATATGTGCCATATGAACACGAATCTGATGCGTACGTCCTGTTTCCAGTTTGCACTCAATCCATGAGTAATGCGGTAGATATTCTATAACATGAAAATGCGTTACCGCAGGCCTGCCTGTTTCATGCAGCACATCCCATTTCATGCGATCTTTAGTACTTCTCCCCAAAGGCAGCCGAATTACTCCAGTATTGCCTTCCATCTGCCCGTGCACCAGTGCGATATAACAGCGCTGTGCTTTATGACTGGCAATTTCCTTTTGTAAAATACCATATGCCCGTTCCGATTTGGCCGCCACCATGACACCCGATGTATCTTTATCCAAACGGTGGACAATCCCTGGCCTTTCAGGATCCCCCACACTTCTCAGTTGTTCGCCGCAATGAAAAAGAAGAGCATTCACCAGCGTTCCTTCCGTATTTCCCGCTCCGGGATGAACTACCACACCTCTTCTCTTATTGATGACAATCATATCATTGTCTTCATATAAAATATCAAGAGGGATATTTTGCCCAATAAGTTCCTGTTTTTTCTTCTCCTCCCAGAAAAACGAGATACGGTCTCCTTCAGATACATGATAATTCGAATGAATCATCTTCTTCGGCAGTAAACTTACATTCCCCGCCTTAATCCACTTTTGTACCTCAGAACGAGTTAACCCGGTCCGCTCCTTTAAAAATTGATCCAGCCGTTTCCCTTCATCTGCAACAGACACCAAGTAAACATTCTGATTCATTCAATCATGTCTCCAAAAATAAAATGCAATACATGCCACACCTATACAAATCGCAATATCCGCCACGTTAAAAATAGGCCAGATACGAAAATCAAAAAAATCAACAACCCCGCCTATTCTGCACCGATCCAAGGCATTTCCCACCGCTCCGCCAAGTAATAACCCAATAGACAAAGGAAAATATACCGGCTTTTGAGGAATACGATTCCTAAGCCAAGCAAAAGCAAGTAACAGTATCATGACTATTCCCAAGAACAGCACATCCTGATGGGGAAATAAGCCAAATGCCGCCCCCGGATTAATGATATAAGTTAAGTGGACAACATTTTTTATGACAGGTATAGTTTCTCCCAGATCCATATTTATACACACGAAATACTTTGTGATTTGATCTGCGATAACAGTAAGAAAAGTAACCAAAATAGTGAACATAAAGCCTCCTGTTTTCATATTATAACAGACGCTTCCGCAAAAATAAAAACCGGCGTCTTTCCCCTCGCTTTATCGCAAAGAGGAAGATACCGATTTCCAAAAACATTTAAGTCACTTAATAATTTATAAATACCTGCACATCGCGACGGCCGAACTGGTAACATTCTTCGTAGCTTTCCATACAAAGGTCAATTTTATGCCCGACAATCGCTCCGCCCGTATCCGCAGCTATCGCTTCACCATACTGCGGAATATACAATTTAGACCCCAAAGGGATTACGTTTGGATCTACCGCTACAGTTCCATAACCTGCTTTAGTCCCAGTCGCCGTTATACCGTCTCCACCGCCATCATTAGGATGATAGGCGGTAGCGTTCATTGTAGTCACCCATCCCACGGCACCATCTCTTTTCCCGGTCCGCGCAATACCCTTGACCCCGGCCTCAAGTGTTTCTACTTTGAAAACGCTTTCATGAATCACCTTACCATCTGAAATAAATTCTTCAATTTCAAGACGCCGCCGTTCAGGTGTCCCCTCTTGAATAACCACCACTTCATCAGGCGCAAGAGAACCATCATACCACATGGTATATCCTGCGGGAACAGATTCTTCACGAACTACATTACGAGCCGTATACGGAACCATATGAATCTTCATATTTTCATGAACCTTCGATAAACCATCTTCCAGCGGCATCATTTTACGCCAATCATATCCAGCGTCATTGACCGCTCCCTGAACAGTCTGTTGTGTTGTATAAATTATTTTTTCCTTATCATTTTCAATAATAGTGACCGGCACCGAACGTTCCACATAAAGAACTGCCCCATCTTTTAGTTTTTCTGTACTGGTCCAATAAGTATCATGCATCCTTAGCGGCTGCGAAAGCGAATCAAGAACATCCTTAAAGGTATTCCCCCGGGTTTTTACAACAGTCCTCACTTCGCCGTCATATACAGTGATATTTTTAATTTCCGGCAAAGAAGCTGGATTTACGTTTGCAAGAACAAACTCAGTATGCATAATTGCTGCGGCAATAAGAAATAATACAGCAACCATGATTTTTACTTTTTCTTTAATAAATATCTTCATAATGTCTCTCCTACAGGCATTATTCTACCATAGGTGGACATTCTGTCAAATACGGTTTGGTTTACAATATATTTTTGCTAATTTTAATAATAATTTATCGGATAATATATAAATCAACCTATGCTTTACATAAACAAAATAAAATTATATATATCTTTTAAATCCACAAATAACTTAATGAAATTAAGTTACTCCCCTACGTCCATATTGTAAACATATTGTTTCTCCAGTGGACTTATCCATAAAGTTCTAAAATATATAAACACTAAATCTCACTTTTCAAAAGGAATGCCTCTTAGTACCTCTTTTATTTCTGACTTGATCAATTTACAAATTTTTTTAGTTCCATTATTTTTTATGGTCTCTTTTTGTCTCATTCTTCCTAGGTTTCAATTATCTGAAAAATTATTATTTTATTAAAAGTGGGTAATTTGTTTTAATAATAGGCAATTAAATGTGTCATTTCCCAAAAACGTCCGAAATAGATGCCAAAAGTGGATAATATACTTTCCTTCGTTTACCCATTCACCAGCTTCCCTGTTTATAAAATAACGGCTATTGTTGAGTTTTTTCCCCAGCAACAACCGTTTATACAATTATATCCAATCAGAAACTTTATCGGAACCCTTTAATCAGATCCATCTCCATGCCCAAGTACAGGTGTATATGGTTCCAGTTTTTGTGCCAATGTCATTTCATCTTCCGCATCACGTTTTTCTGCAATCTTCTGAAAATACTCCTGTGCACATAACTGATTCTCCGCGGAAATAGTCTTCAACCAAGTACCATCAGCCTGCATAATATGTGCTTTCTGGTTATCAGACAATTCAATATCCACCATCTGTTTTAAACGCCGCTTGATCTCCGGATCTTCAATAGGCACCATGAGCTCCACACGATCATTTAAATTTCTTGGCATCCAGTCAGCACTGCTTACATAAAGTTCCTCACGCCCCCCATTTCGGAACCAGAATATCCTGCTGTGTTCCAAAAAACGTCCCACTATACTGCGCACTGTAATATTATCACTTACTCCGGGAATCCCCGGAATCAGAACGCAGATGCCACGCACAATCAATTCAATTTTTACTCCCGCCTGCGATGCCTCATACAATTTTTCAATAATCCCCTTATCTAAAAGAGAATTCATTTTCGCAATCATATGGGCATCTTCCCCATTTTTCGCAAAATGGATTTCCCTGTCAATGAGTTCTATGCAGCGTTGTCTCAAGTTAATTGGCGCTACAATAAAAGAATCCCAGATTGGCGGGTCAGAATATCCAGAAAGAAGATTAAAGAAAGCTGATGCATCAATCCCAAAACGGTCACTGCAAGTCAGTATCCCTAAATCTGTATAAAGCTTCGCTGTTGACGCATTATAATTTCCGGTCGCTACATGAACATAACGACGGATCCCATCTTTTTCACGACGGATGACAAGAGTACATTTGGAATGAGTTTTAAGTCCGACCAAACCATAGATGACATGGGCTCCCGCCTTTTCCAACCGCCTTGCCATAAGTATATTATTGGCTTCATCAAAGCGGGCCTTTACTTCCATCAAAACAGTGACCTGTTTCCCATTCTGAACAGCTTTTTCCAGCGCCTGGACAACAGGACTTGAAGAACTGACACGATAGAGTGTTTGCTTGATTGCCAACACATCTTTATCATTTGCTGCCGAATACAAGAAATTAACTACTGATTCATCAAAAGACTCATAGGGAAGATGAATCAACAGATCTTTTTCCCGGATCATATCAAAAATATTTGTTTCCGGAGTACGCTTCAGCTCGAGCATGCTCCAGGGCGAATGCGGATGTGCCTCAGGATAGCGGAGATGATTATATCCCTTTATGCCGCAAAATCCAAAAAATACAGTCATATCCAAAGGCCCGTCAATTTGATACATATCTTCTTTTTCAAGATTCATTTCCTGTGTCATGAATCGTCGCATAAACCGGCTCGTTCCCACTTCGAACTCAAGGCGTACCGCTTGCCCACGCTGCCGTTTCTTTAATTGGCGCTCCACTTCCACCACAAGATCCTGGGCATCTTCCTCATCGATATAAAGGTCCGCATCCCTCGTAATCCGGAATGCACGGGCTTCAAGCAGATCATAGCCGACAAAAAATCGTGCTGCATAAAACATAAGCATATCTTCAAGAAAAACGAAACAATGCCTGCTGTTTGCTTCAGATACATCAGGCAGACGGATTATGCGCGGCAGCACAGATGGCACCGGAACAATGGCTGTTTTTACATCAATATCATTTTCTTCATCCATTTCTTCATCACGCTCATTTTTCTCCAAAAGCATGGCGATATTCAGACTTTTGGATGCAAGGAACGGAAAAGGGTGCGAAGAATCCACCGCCATCGGTGTCACAACAGGAAAAATTTCACGTTCAAAATAATTTCCCATCCATTGTTTCTGCCGCTCATCCGCATCCGTCGGCTTTATAAACACAAGCCCTTCTGTCTCCAACTCTTTTAAAATGCCTTTCAAATGCATATATTGCTGGGCGACCAACTTCTGACAGGCATCTGAAATATTTTCCAATTGTTCTGTTGGTGTCATATTCGCAATATCCCGTCTTTTCACACCATTTTCTTTCTGGTGCTTAAGTCCTGCCACACGGATCATAAAAAATTCATCTAAATTAGAACTGGTAATAGCCAGAAACTTTAACTTCTCCAGCAGAGGATTACTGGTATCTACAGCTTCCTGAAGCACACGTTTATTGAATTGCAGCCAGGATAATTCCCGGTTTAAGTAATACCGACTGTTTTTTACATCTGTTTCCATAGTCATCTACGCTCCAATTTCACTTCAAGACCATACACATTTTCAAAGAACTCTTTATTTTTATCAAACATCCATGTTTCAAGAGCCGTATTTTCCCTGCTGTCGTATTCAATAATCAAAATATCACCTGTTGCACGAGCTGTTATATCTTTCATTTTCTGCTTTCGAGAAATATCCATGGCACGAACCATACGAAATATGGAAATTAATTTTAAGGCCGTCATCTTCGCCGTATCTGACAAAATACGGAATGGTGTGTCATCATCACTTGGATTTCCCTTATGGTCATAGTACACGACACTTGCCACAATATCTTTTTCTTTATCTGATATGCCAAATATATCCGTACCTCTGATTAAATTCCAGGCATGCGCCTGCGAATCCAGAAGATTTACATATTTTCCAATTTGGTAAAGAATAATCGCCATCCGCAGAAGAAATTCGTCCCGCTTCGTAAGCCCGCTTTTTTTCTTTAAACCGGCAATAATTACATGACTGTACAGTTCAAGGGCCTTTGTATGGAGCGGTTCATAATAATAGGCCGCGGCAATAGATCGTGTCAACTCAATGTTTTGCGTCTGCATATATAAGATAAAAGGTTCTTTTACTTTCTCTGCTCCATAAAACATAGTCACCGCTTCGACAAAAGTTGTCCCAAACATCAAAATATGTTCTACGGGAACATTGTCTAATATTTCTTTATATATATGAATAGTAGGAAGAACTGTCATTGCCCATTGCTCACTGACATAGTACTTTTGTCTTGTACGTGATGCTGAAAGTGATCCTGCTTCCATATACAACTTTTTAAATGCATCTGCTTTAACTTCCGCCTTATTTTCCGCATCCATGCTAAGTTTCATCAAACTTGCAATAATTCGGGCTTCTCTTCCGGACAAAATAATACTGCTCGGATGATACCTTTTAATCGCCCCCCACAAAGGGCTCATAATTGCATGGATATATTCCGCCATCGCCTGCGGAAAATCAAGAGAATCCCTTTGATTCTGCTTAAATGTTTCCAACAGACGAAGCGTGCCGATATGCACATTATGCTGATACCGCAAAGAACCATTTTCCCAGGCTGTCAACCCTACGCAGCCTGACGTAATATCCACAAAAAGCAAATTATCTCCATAATCATATCTCTTGCCGTTTCTGCTTTTTTGTATGAGATACTGAAGAAGATAATGCTTGTAATAAATCTCCTGCGGCATATCCACTACATCCACATAAAATCCCGTATTCACATGAATCAAATCCAGCACGGGCCTGCGATTTTCCGCTTCTCTGAGGATTGCTGTAGCATATACTTTGTAATCAGTTACACAATAGTCCCGCAGCAGCTGTTTCAGCCCGTTCAGCATATCACAAAGTCGTCGTATAGAAGTAAAAGACAATTTCTTATTAATAAATACTTCTTCCCCAAAAGTTGTTTCTTTCCTTACCTCTTCAATCACTCTGATGGTATCCGCATCTTTATACTCTACAATACGCATAGAAAGGCTGGAAGATCCGATATGAATGATTCCATAAACAAATGAATTCTCTTCTGCCATTTAACTCCCCTCGCTTCCGCGGATAAATTATACATGAAATGCATCTTTTCATATTTATTATACTAAAAAACACCGTATCCTGCGTATATATTAAAGAAAAAGACACCATGTTTTCCTACACGAATTTTAATTACCACAGCTTTTTATGTGTTGTAAAATAGTAATAACCGTACGGCAAGAAAGGGGTAAATTATGAACCGCATCGCTATCATTGATCTTGGCTCCAATTCCATCCGCTTCATCATCATCTCTGTCAGCGCCAAAGGAATTTATCAACTCATATATCAGGAAAAACGTTCTATCCGCCTGGCGGAAGGAATGAGCGATGATTCTCCGTTTCTTACGGATGCTGCACAGAACCGTGCAATTGACTGTCTCAAGGTATATTCACATCTTGCCAAAGTTCACCAGGTGACAAAGACACTTGCAGTTGCCACGGCTGCCGTACGAACAGCCCGCAACGGTTCTTCTTTCCTGAAGCGGGTTCATTCCGCTGCTAATATTCCCATGACGATTATCAGCGGGAAGCAGGAAGCTGCACTCGGTTTTTCCGGAGTGATACATACGATTGACACATCGGAATTTCTTCTTTTTGATTTAGGCGGCGCCAGTATAGAAATATCATTGGTAAAAAACAAAAAGCAGCTGCATTCTGTCAGTATTCCCATAGGTGCTGTCAGTTTGACGGAAAAATTTAAATCTTCCGGTCTCCTTTCCGCAGCGGAAATAAAACATATCCGCTCCTACATAAAAAGTGAACTTCAATCTATTCCCTGGCTTCCCAAGTCTCCTATTCCCGTCATCGGTATAGGCGGCACAATCCGAAACCTGGCGAAAATACACCAGAGATACTCCGGTTATCCTCTTTCAAAACTCCATAATTACAAAGTATCCTCACAAGGATTACTTTCCGTGATACATATGATTTTAAAATCTCCACCGGAAGAACGAAGAAAAATACCGGGACTTTCTGCTGAGCGTGGAGATATTATAAATGCAGGTGCTCTTATTGTCAGAGAAATCCTTACTTTGACAAAAGCCGAATCTCTCACCATTTCCGGCTGCGGTCTCCGTGAGGGGCTTTTCTATCATTGGTATGATCCCATTTACGACAAAAACAAAGAGCTTCAGCATAATATGCTCCTGTCTTCCGTACGAAACTATTATTCCACACTTCCGCTAAAAGATCATGACCATACCCGTTATGTGACTGCTCTCGCCTTATCCATGTTCGATCAGTGGCGGAAAATATATCAAATGCCTGATCGAATGCGTACTTTATTGCACATGGCCGGATTGCTTCACGATGCGGGACAAGTCATTAATTATTACAGCCATGCACGCCACAGCGCTTATATGACAGCCAATGCACATATATTCGGGTGGTCTCACAAAGAACAGGTTCTATGTGCTTTGATTACAGCTTTTCACCATGGCTTTTCGGGAAAAATACTGAAATCCATAAAAGAAACACAAATACTCACAGAGAAAGAAATTGACCGGGTAAAAATTCTTTCTGCTTTTCTTGCTTTAGCGGAGAGTTTGGATGAAAACCACGAGCAATGCATTTCTCAAGTCATCTGCACTTCTACGCCAAGTTCTCTGAATATTCATATTTACTTGAACAGAGATAATTTCATCGTCCCTGCCCATGCAACAAAAAAAATTATTTCCGCTTACGAAAAGCTATGCCATTATCCGCTTACAATCCAGTGGTTTCCCTCCAGCAGGCAAAAAGATTTAATAAAAGAAATGGCACGGTCCCTATAAATTAAAAAGGAGAATCATCATTAAAGTAAATGAGATTCTCCTTTTTACATGCCGATAGTCAGCGGTTATCTATTTTTTCGGGTTCCAAATCATGACGCAGAAGTCTGAATCTTGCAAAATCACGCCACTCAGTATTCGGAATTCCATAATTGCAGTAAGGGTCGATCGACAGTCCGCCTCGAGGCAGAAACTTTCCCCATACCTCAATAAAACGCGGGTGCAGCAATTTAATCAAGTCGGTCATGATAATATTGACACAATCCTCGTGAAAGTCCCCATGATTTCTGAAGCCGAACAGATATAACTTAAGTGATTTACTTTCCACAATATACTTATCAGGAATGTATGAAATATAAATTGTTGCAAAATCCGGCTGCCCTGTCTTCGGACAAAGGCTCGTAAATTCAGGGCAATTAAACTTCACGAAATAATCTCTGTCATCATGTTTATTAGGGATCTTTTCCAATACATCAGGATTATAATTAAAAACATATTTTGTATGCTGATTGCCCAAAGCTTTTAATTCATCAACACCTTCTCTTATATTTCCCATGATATTTCTCCTTCCAATATAAGTCTATGAACATCAAATACCACAAAAGGAATCCGCCGCTATTGATCATGCACCATATAAAACACGGGCATAAATCACCGCAACTGTAAACAATATAATCAATAGCATGAATATATAATCTATCCCTTTAGGAGAAACGCTTTCCATAAAAGTTCGGGTAGAACCGCCAAACCCGCGAAGCTCCAAAGAAAGCGCCATCGTTTCGCTGCGTCCGAGAGAACGAAGCATTAACGGCCGTACCACCGACATATAACGTTTTACCTGTTTAATGAAATTGCCTTCAATTGCCAGTCCCCTGCATGACTGCGCCTCAGCAACAGCTTTATTCTCTTCCATAAAATCCGGTACGAAACGAAGCCCTGCGGTAAACATAAAAGCGTATTCATAGGGCACTTTCAATTGTTGTACCATCGCCGCCGTCAGATCCTGCAATCTGACAGTAGCAAGCAGATAAATGAATACGATAGTCATGCCAAGCATACGGAGCGCCGCTACTGCACATTCCTTCTCCGTTCCACCTCCGATATATTCAATCAGTCCCAAAAAGAACGCAAAAACGCAAAGCATCATTAAAGCTTTTACATTCTTAAATAACTCATTGGAAACCAAAAGAATGATCAGTTCCAACACACACAGAAGCGCAAGGCTGAAAGGCTCTCTGAAAATAATGGCCCACACGGCTGTTCCCAGTGTCAGCAATATTTTTGTCAACGGAACCAGATTTCTCATCGTACTCTCTCCTTTCTGATTTCTAGGAACTTAGCGCAGAATGTATCCATATCTTTGCAATACGGCGCCCCCGGAAGACATCGCCCCAATAATACGGCGGGAGGATATGTCAATCCCCAAATTCCGGGACGGTTTTCCTCCAAAAACAAGTCTGACGGCACCCCGTCAAATACTATCTCTTTATTGGCTACGACAATAACCCGGGTACAGTTTTTCGCGACCACATCCATGTCATGGGTAACCAAAAGAATGGTAATTCCTTTTGCTTTTAACTGATCCATAAGGCTCATTAATTTTTTCTTTTCCCGTCCATCCTGCCCGCTTGTCGGTTCATCAAGCACTAAATATTCCGTATTCATCGCAAGGCCGGATGCGATAGCCACTCTTTGCTGATCCCCGCGGGAAAGCGTTCTCGGATATGCATCAGCTAACTCCAAAATATCAGTATCCGCCATAGCCCGGTCAACCAGCTCATCTAATTCACTGCCACGCTTCCCCTGCTGATAAGGGCCGAAACCAATTTCTTCCCGAACAGTAGGCATGAACATTTGCCGCTCCGGCTGTTGAAATACATAACCGATAAAACGGCTTCTTTGGGCTGCACCTTCATCAGTTACGTTTTTACCGTTATAAATAATTCGTCCCTCCGTCGGTCTTTCCAATCCGGTAAGGAGTCTCGTTACCGTTGTCTTTCCGCTGCCGTTTCGACCTGTAACAGCAATAAATTCACCTTTCCCAAAAGATACGGAAACATCAGACAAAATGACTGGCGTTTCTTTACTATAGCGGAAAGTCACATGTTCCATTTCAAGCATTACGCACTCCTCCGGATTCCATCGAATTCAATACGGAATATTCCGCATCTTCTATATTTAAGAATGATCTTTCAAATTTTATACCGGCCTGTTCCAGCCTGAGCTGTGCCAAGTATATATCAGGAATCGCTTCTTCATAAATATGATTCCGTTTCATATCACGCATGACCTGCTCGGGACTTCCATCGCTGATAACATGTCCTTTATCCATAAGAATGAATCTTTTTGCGTAAGGCAGCGTCGCTTCCAGATGATGTTCTGCGACAACAACGGTAAGTTTTTCTTTCTGATTCAATTCTCCGACCATTTCATAGAATTCATGAATACCTTCCGGATCCAGCGCGCTGGTCGGTTCATCAAACACAAGAACTTTCGGTTCTTCCGCTAAAACAGCCGCTACGACGAGACGCTGTCTCTGTCCGCCGGAAAGGGTAGAAACTTTTCTTTCCTCCAGTCCGTCAAGATGTACTTTCCTGAGCGCCTCTTCCGACCGTCTTCGTATTTCTTCCGGTGAAAAGCCATGGTTTTCCAAAGTAAAGGCCATCTCTTCCCCTACAGTCATCGTTACGATTTGGGCAGAATAATCTGAAAGTATCACGCCGATGCTGGAAGCAAGATCTGCAATCCCGGTTTGCGTGACCGCCTTGCCGCCGGTAAAAACCATCCCTTTCATTGTCCCACCATAGTAATGAGGAATTGCTCCCGCCATAGACATGAGAAGCGTCGTTTTTCCTGCGCCGTTAGGCCCTGTGATGACAACAAAAGACCCCTGTTCTATATTAATATTCACATTTTCCAAGGCCGGTGCATTTGAAAATAAATAGGAATAAGAAAGATGCTCTACACCGATCACCCCATTCCCCTTTTGCTGCAAATTCAAATGACTGTGATTACTGTCCTCCACATCGGATTCTGTCATATACTGCATGGATCTAAATAATTTGAGGGCGGGAAAATATAGAAAAGGTGTAATAATCGCATTTCCTACTCCAACAAGAGCTACCATAGGAAGAATACCATACAGATATACGCTGATCGGTATCCCCACCACTACGGTTAAAATGGAAACGAAAATGAACCCGCTGACTAAAGTCGTAATAAATCCCGCAATAGCAGGCCTTAAAGAAAATCTGCCGATTTTAAATGGCGGAACGGAATGGGCAAAAAAGCCTGCCACATAAGCACCTGCAAACTCACTGGCAAAATCACCATACGGAAACGCGGACTTCGAAGTAAATACTTCCATAAGCGCTGCCACCATACAGATCCCCAGGCATTGCCGATAAGATGGCTTTGTCAGCAATATCGCCACTACATAAGTCGCAATCATCCAGTTCGGAGTAAAGCCGGCAACCGATGGAGAAACCAAGTGGAGCAGCATACCGATTGCCAACATCAGTGTGGAAATCGTCAGCCAGCGAAACCGACCGCCCCTCGCTTTTGTATAGATTAAACTTGATACATCTTTTACTGCTTCCATGCATCTTCCCCCTTAGAAAATCTTTTCCTGATCTTCCACAAATAAAAAATCCTTTCATTCCCCCTGCATTATGCAAAGGGACGAAAGGAAATATTTCCGCGGTACCACCCTCATTGACTAAAGTCCGGCTCTCATGGTCATTATAAACCACTATCTCTATAACGGAAGCCTTCCGGCAGTTCCTACCCCATATGGCTCGGACTGCATCTTGTGGGCCCATTCATAATACCGGCTGTATCGGACTCCCACCTGCGCCGACTCTCTCGAACAGCTCATTATTACTACTCTTCCCAGTCATTGATATTAAGAGAAGTATATCACTCCATTTTTTAAGTGTCAATAAAATTTATCGTCAAACATTTAATAAAAACCGCAAAAAAACATCAAACTTCTTATCAGACAGCTTTACACGGCAATCAATCCCTGGCATGGTGAACAACCAACTGAGGAAATGGAATTTCTATCCCCGCTTCATCAAATGCATTCTTCACCTTAATATATAAATGGTTCTGTGCTTCATTGTACTTTGAGCGCTCTACCTGCGCCCGCACATAGATTCGAATACTTGATTCACCCATACTGCTTACATAAATGGGCAGCTCCGCTCCATTCAACACATATGCATCGGCGCTGAATAATTTCTGTAAAAGTTCTACGCACTTCGCCAAATCCGTGTCATAAGCCACATCAAAAGTAAATTCTATATTCCTTGTTTCAAAAAATGAATAATTTTTGATGACACTGTCTGTAAGCCTTGAATTGGGTATGACGATCATTTGATTTCCCAGCGTGGATATTTCCGTGTACATAACGCGTATATCCACAACGGATCCTTCGCTATCCCCTACTTTGATATAATCCCCTACACGAAACGGTCGGAAAATAAGGATAAAAATCCCTGATGCCACATTCCCGATATTATCCTTAAGCCCCAATCCGATAGCAAGACCAATCCCGCCAAAAGCAGCCGCCAACGTTGCCGGAGCCACCCCTGCTGCTGACAGCGCCATAATAATAACTCCGGCAAGACATAAGAAAAATATAATTTCCGAAATAAAGCTGATTGCAGATGGCTCTACATTACTCCGTGCAAGCAGTCGGCGGACAACCCCACGCAGCCAGCAGCATATCATGTACCCGATGATGAAGATAATAATCGCCTGAAAAATATCTACGCCTTTTGTTACTGCAAAATTTTTGACACCACTGATTAAGCCGGCTGTCATATCCAATTCATTATTTACTACTTTCTCCACAACATTTTCACTCACCTGGCAGCCTACCTCCTTACTGTATGAAATTTCACTTTATTCCCGCCGCATGTTCTCCGGCTTTCACAATCGATTCAATAATCATTGTTGTCGTCACAGAGCCTACGCCGCCGGGAACAGGTGTCACAGCGCCGGCCACAGGAAACACATTTTCATAATCCACATCTCCGACAGTCTTGCCATGGATCCGATTAATTCCTACATCAAGAACTATGGCTCCCGGCTTAACCATATCTGCAGTGACACAACCCGCTTTCCCTCCAGCCGTAACAAGTATATCGGCCTGCTGTGTTATCTCGGACAGGTTCTTTGTCCGTGAATGGCAAATTGTCACGGTAGCATTTTTTTGCATAAGCATCATGGCAACCGGCTTTCCAATCACATTACTTCTGCCAATGATAACAGCATGTTTCCCTTCGACAGAAATCCCATAATGTTTTAATATCGCCATCACCGCGCGGGGCGTACCGCCAAATAATCCATCTTTTCCTGAAAATAATCTGCCCGCATTCACCGTCGTTAATCCATCCATATCTTTATCGGGATGAATCATCTCTATCATTTTCTCTTCATGAATATGACCGGGCAACGGCATCATCATGAGAATCCCAGTAATAGATGGATTTCCATTCAATGCCTGTATCAAAGCACCTAATTCATCTTCTTTTACATTCTCAGGCTTTTCATACAGCTCCGTCCCAATCCCATAAGACAAAGCCGCTTTCTTCATAAACTCTGCATACATATGGGAAGGCTTACTGCTCCCCGCCAGAATAACCGCAAGTTTGAGAATACAGCCTCTCTCCTTCAGAACGTCAATCCGTTCCCGTATATCTTTCTCCAACGCCGCTGCCGTAACTTTCCCGTCAAGTATCATATCCGCCTCTTAAAACAGTCCCGTAATATGACCTTCATCATCCACATCAATCCGTTCTGCTGCCGGGTGTTTCGGCAATCCGGGCATTGTCATAATCTTTCCGGTCAAAATGACAACAAATCCTGCTCCTGCCGCGACACGACAGTCACGCACATGAAGAGTGAACCCCTCCGGCGCTCCCAGTTTAGACGGATCATCTGAGAAAGATACCGGGGTTTTCGCGATACATACCGGCATCCGCCCATACCCCATTTCCTCAATGTGTTTCAATTCTTTCTCCACATTGGAATCATATTGTACATCAGCAGCCCCATAAATTTCTTTCGCAATGGTTTCGATCTTCTGCTTTAAAGTTAAATCAAGATTATATAGAGGCTTATAGTCAGAACCGCATTCCACCGCGGTCAGAACCTTCCTCCCCAATTCGAGCGCTCCTTTTCCGCCGCAGGCAAATACATCAGAATCAGCGACTTGAACGCCTGCGCCTTCACAAGCCTCATAGATCACTTTTTTCTCCTCTTCTGTATCCGAAGGGAATAAATTCAGCGCTACCACAAGAGGGACTCCATATTTCTTTACATTAGAAATATGACGCAGTAAATTCGGCAGTCCTCTCCTGACTGCGTCCGGATCCGATTCTGTCAATTCATTTTTTGCTTTTCCGCCATTCATTTTCAATGCACGAACAGTCGCTACAAGAACAACCGCTGCCGGATGGAGCCCGGCAAACCGGCACTTGATATCAAGAAATTTTTCAGCGCCGAGGTCTGCGCCGAACCCGGCTTCTGTCACTACATACTCCGCTAAATGCAGTGCGGTCTTCGTCGCAATCACGGAGTTACAGCCATGAGCAATATTGGCAAAAGGTCCGCCATGAATGAATGCAGGCACATGCTCCAATGTCTGCACCAGATTTGGCTTCAACGCATCTTTCATAAGTGCCGTCATCGCACCTTCCGCATGGATATCCCCTGCACGAACCGGCTGATTATCATAAGTGTAGCCAATAATAATGCGGGCAAAGCGCTCCTTCATATCTTTTACGGAAGACGCAAGACAAAGAATAGCCATGATTTCGGATGCAACAGTAATATCAAAGCTGCCTTCCCTGGGAACGCCATCCACATGTCCCCCCAAACCGATAATGATATGCCTGAGCGCACGGTCATTCATATCCATAACACGGTTCCAGACCACACGGCGCGGATCAATTTGAAGCTCATTCCCCTGCTGGATATGATTATCCGTCATGGCTGCAAGAAGATTGTGAGCCGCCGTAATGGCGTGGAGATCTCCCGTAAAATGAAGATTAATATCTTCCATAGGCACTACCTGGGAATATCCGCCTCCCGCCGCACCGCCCTTAATGCCCATACAAGGCCCGAGGGACGGTTCCCGAAGACAAATCATGACTTTCTTATCAAGCTGTGCCAACGCTTGTCCCAGACCTACGGTTGTCGTTGTTTTTCCTTCTCCCGCCGGTGTGGGGGAAATAGCCGTCACCAGAATTAATCTGCCTTCCTGCCTGTCTTCCACAGCTTTTGTAAACTTTAAGGAAATCTTTGCTTTGTACTGTCCATAATTTTCCACATCTTCTGACGGAATGCCAATCTTTTCCGCAATCTCACGAATTGGTTTCAATTCAGCCCTTTGTGCTATTTCGATATCACTTAACATTTTCCTCCCCCTTTATTCTTACCGAATATTTTTCTTAATTATAGCATAGACCTATGTATCACAGACTTAATATTCCAGACTCACCGTAAATAAAAATAGCCTCTTCCATTAACGAGAAAAGACTATTTCCTATACTATGAATCAGAAAAATGAACTCTTATATTATCGCCGCGCTGTACTGTTTCTCCGGCACCAGGCGACTGTGAATCTGCACTTCCATTTCCGTCAGGCTGGAACCCCAACCCCGCTTTGTACAGCCATTCACCAACTTCACGAATAGACCATCCGTAAAAGTTCGGAAGAAGAAAGGCTTTTTGATCCTTGCCCGGCAATGCAGGCAGATTGTCATTATTGTATCCCCCTGCGCCCGCAGAACTTATCCTTTTTTCTTCCATAGCGGGTATTCCCATATACCGCATAATCTGTCCCATGGTCTCTTTGAATACCGGTGCCGCCACCTGTCCGCCATAATACACGCCCCGCGGATTATCTAAAACGACAAGGCATATAGCTCTCGGATCTTCCGTCGGACCGAACCCGCAGAAAGACGCAATATATTCATTTTCCAAATATCCACCTTTGACGGGATCTATTTTCTGCGCGGTTCCTGTTTTCCCCCCCATGTGGTATCCGGGAACACGTGCATTGATACCGCCGCCTTCAGACACTTCTTTTTCCATCATATCCTTGACTTCATCAGCCACTTTTTTAGACACCGGGTTTCCTACATATTCAGTTTCATACACTTTATTAACAGAGCCGTCAGGATTATTAACGGTTCTTAAAATATGAGGTTTTACCATTTGCCCCCCATTGGCAAGAGCACTGTATGCCTGCAGCATCTGCAGCGGAGTCACCGCTATACTCTGTCCGATAGACATAGTCGCCACATCAATATCCCGCATGTCATCCGGATTAAACAGAATGCCCGCTCCTTCTCCGGGAAGTTCTATCCCTGTCGGTTTTCCGAAACCAAATTTCAAAGCATATTCCGTCAAGGTTTTCCCACCTGTCAAAAGACCGATATGGGCAAACCCTGTATTGATTGAATATTTAATAATATCCACCAATTTTACATCACCATATGACCCATCATCCCAATTTCGGATTGCATGTCCCGATGCCCAAATTTTACCGGGATCATGCCAGACTGTTTCCGTGGAGTATGTTCCTGCATCAAGTGCGGCCGCAGCAATAATCGGTTTAAAGGTCGAACCTGGTTCATAAATATCAGTAACTGCTTTATTTTTGAAATCCTTTTCTACCGCCTTTTCAAAATGATTTGGATCATAGGTCGGACGATTTCCCAACGCCAGAATCTCTCCTGTTTTAGGATCCATTACGATAATAATCCCGCCCTGAGCTTTCGTCTTCGTCATAGCCCGATCCAAAGCACGTTCTGCATAAAACTGTATTGTCTGATCGATTGTCAGATAAACAGAGTTTTCCCCTTTAGATTTATAAGGCGTTAACGCGGATTCCATAATAGGATTTCCTTTGGCATCAATGCGCATCCTGACTGAATTTGCTTCTTTACTGCGTTTAAGAATGTCTCCCAGATACAGTTCCAATCCGTCTAAAGCCTTATCGTCGACTCCGACAAAACCAATTACATTGGACAATAATCGACCATTGGGATAGTATCTTTTACTTTCTTCCCTAAATCCTAAAAACCTTTCCCAGTCTTTTGATTTTAAGAGTTCCTCTACCTTAAGAGCCTCTTCCGGTTCCATTAACCGTTTAATCCAAACAAATCGTCCCTCTTGTGAAAATTTTCTTAAAAGTTCTTCCTTCGATATATTCAAAATCGGAGAAAGTATTTCTGCCATTTCAATCTTATTTATATTTTTTTGTTTATTCAGCGTGACAGGATCACAATATAAGGATTTAACCATTACAGAAATTGCCAGCTGATTGCCGTTACGGTCATAAATCGTACCGCGGGGAGAATACAACTCTTCATTTTTTTCCACCTCGTTCTTCGCCAAAGCTACGTATCGCGCATGATCAAAAATTTGTACATATGCAAGACGTCCTATTAAGATAACCATAACGGTAAGAAAAAATCCCAGCAGCCATTTGGCACGATTATTCCTTATTCTCCTTGGACTATTCATCTTCATTATGACGTCTCCTATACCTTACCGCAGCATCGAGCAGGGCTTCTTCCTCATTCTTTAGCGTCCCATTCTGGACGCGAAAAAGCAAATTGGCCATCCCATCAGCTACCGCCGGCCGCAAAGCATCAATCACCCGCCTGTCGTACCGAAGGTCTTTTGCAGACACAGGCATCATCTGACATAACTCCTCCATATACTTTCCAAAAGAAGAATGTCCTTCCGTAGCGTTCTCATCTTTCCCACAGCCAATGATATCCGCATTGCATAATACCGTCAATTCACCAATCCCCTCTTTCATATCGGCAGATGAGCTAAATTGTTTGCCTCTTGCAAGCTGTCTTAACCACTTTGCCACATTCGCTTCAGGTACATTGGCAAAATAATGATAACGCATATGGTTTTCTACCAGCCAGACAACGCGTTTGGCAAAAGCAGCCGGGAATCTCCAACGACGGAAAATCTCCGCTGCCATTTCCGCCCCTTTCAAATCATGTCCATAGTCTGTATATTTTCCATCTTTTATTCTGCGTACACCAGGCATCCCCTTTCCCACATCATGCAGAAGAGCGGCCCAGCGGAGAAGCAACGTAGGCGGCGCCGCATTTACAACAGCTAAAGTATGATACCAGCCATCAAATTTATGAAAATTTTTTTGCTGAGGTAAATCCACCAGGTGTGATAACTCCGGCAAAATCTTAACAGCTTCCGTCCGGCCGTTTTCACGGATACGGCAGCTGCATTCATTCAAGCCGGTACGAACCAATAAATCCAATCCTCGTGCTGCAAAAGGAGAGACAAGAAGCTTTTCCACTTCCTCTCTCACCCTTTCCAGCGATAACCCCGAAACTCTGTCAAAAGCGGATGCCATTCCGCGGACTAAACTCTTATCCGCCATGAAATCTAACTGCCCGATGAAACGGCATGCCCGAAAAAGGCGAAGCGCATCTTCACGAAATCGTTCTTTCGCCTTTCCCACAGTTCTCAATTTTTTATTTCTCAAATCCTTTATTCCATCAAAATAGTCATAAACTACACCATCCCTGCCAATAGCCAAGGCATTCACTGTAAAATCTCGGCGGGACAAATCCTCCTTAAGAGTAGATGAAAACGTTATATTTTCGGGCCGGTGGCTGTCCTGTCCGTAAAACTCATTTCTAAACGTAGTGACTTCATACGCGATATGGTTAATAACGACAATAACCGTACCGAACCGCCTTCCGGCACCGTCAACGGTTTTCCATCCATTCCTACCTATAACGGAAATAATTTCTTCCGGTTTTGCAGAAGTAGTAATATCCCAATCATGAGGTGCTTTAGCCAAGAGCAAATCTCTCACACATCCGCCGACCGCATATGCTTCATATCCGCTATTTTCAAGCGCACCAATAATAGCAGATGCATTCCTGTCCATTTTCCCGCGATCTGCATCTACAGCATCGTATTCAAATTCTTTTTTTAGAAGCTGCTCTTTTATATCATCCATAAAATTCATGTACGCCGACTTTCTCTAATTTTCTTAATCATATACGATTTTTTTTTGCAGTGCAATAAACAGACAATCACCAGCAAGATAAAACCGCCTGCCCGCAAAGACAGACGGTCTTATCCCCATCCCCATTTACAAATCAGTCTTTATACTGTTCCGGCAATTTGGTTACTCTTGCTACACCAGACTCAATAGCCGCTTTTGCGGATGCCTTTGCTACCGCATGAGGCACACGCGGATCAAATACATCAACCACTACATATTCAGGTTTAAGTTCTTCATCGGAAACCAGGTCTGCCAGTGCATGAGCCGCTGCCAGTTTCATCGGTTCATTAATCTGTCGGGCACGGACATCAAGGGCACCGCGGAAAAGCCCCGGGAATACAGAAGAATTATTTACCTGGTTCGGCATATCGCTTCTGCCTGTACCAAATACATAAACGCCCAATTCCTGTGCATCAGACAACATCATTTCCGGAATCGGATTTGCCATGGCAAAGACAACATTCTTTTCCGCCATCGTCTTGATTGCTTCTTTATGCATTTCCTTGAATGCTGCCGGTGCGGAAGTAGCCAAAAGGATATCCGCACCTTTTACTGCGTCCGCAAAAGTTCCTTGGCGATTTTCCGGATTAACCTTTTTCGCCAATTCCTTTTGTACACGGTTCAATCTTCCGTCATCATAGAGAATCCCCTTGCTGTTCAAGACCGTCATATTTTCCGGTTTGACGCCATCTTCCAGGAGCAGTCTTGCAATAGCCGTGCCTGCCGCGCCTGCGCCAAACATAACCACCTTGGCTTCACCGATGCCTTTTTTAATCAGACGAAGCGCGCCGAGAACAGCAGCCAAAGCCGCAATGGCGGTTCCATGCTGATCATCATGGAACACAGGGATATTCATGGTTGCTTTCAGTTCATCTTCAATATCGTAGCATTTGGGGGAAGAGAAATCTTCCAAATTGATGCCGGCAAAAGATTTCTCCAAAATTCGAATAGTGCGAACTATTTCATCCTTGTCTTTTGTATTGAGCACAATCGGAATGGCATCAATATTGCCAAAACGTTTGTAAAGGGCGCTTTTGCCTTCCATGACAGGCATAGCCGCAGCCGGTCCAATATCGCCTAATCCCAATACACGGGTACCATCAGAAATAACGGCGACAACATTTCCCCGCCAAGTCAGTTCCAAAGATTTATCTTCTTCTTCCTTAATAGCCAGGCATGGAGCTGCAACCCCAGGTGTATAAACAACTGCCAAATCATGGCTGTTTTCCATTTTTGCATTCAATCCCGTTTTAATCATCTGATGTTTTTCATTTCTTAATTGCATCGCTTCATCTCTGATATCCATTATTTTCCTCCTTCAAACCCGATATCTGTTTTTTCAACCCACAAACATTTATATACTAAATACGCCCGGCTGGTAACTCTTTTTACTTTATCAGTTTTGCAGCCTTATGTATTTAATAACACAATTATATCACAGGCAGCTTTCTGCATATTATATGCCCGCCTCTTTTAATTTTTTCAGCATCGCGTCAACAGCTTTTCCGCGGTGGCTTATTTTATTCTTTTCCTCCATGGATAACTCCGCCATTGTCTTTCCAAATTCCGGCAGATAAAACAACGGATCATATCCAAATCCGCCTGTTCCTTTATAAAAATCGCGAATAATTCCGTTACATCTGCCTTCCGCGGTAATCTCCCTTCCATTGGGCCACACGACAGCAATCACGCACATATAGTGTCCCCGGCGTGCTTCTCCGCGATAAGGACGCAAAACTTCCACCAGTTTTTGATTATTCGCTTCGTCATTCCCATGAACGCCTGCATACCTGGCCGAGTATACACCCGGTTCATTTCCCAATACATCCGCTATAATTCCGGAATCATCTGAAAGCACCGGCAAATTCACAGCTTCAGCATAGTAACGGGCTTTTTGCAGCGCATTCTCCCTAAAGGTGGTTCCTGTTTCTTCCGGTTCCGGTATATCCGCTATATCCGCGATAGGAATCACTTCCCATCCAATCTCAGAAAAGCGCTTTTGAAATTCCCTTATCTTCCCCTGATTACGGGTGGCCAAAACAACTTTCATATATCCTCCTGAATCAGCAAAATAATTAAGATTTCCCCATCATAAGCTGTACCGCTCTCTTCTTAGATTCCCGCCAGTTTGCCGCCGCTGCAGACAACTCCTTCACAGATGTCCGGCAAAGTTCCGTTACTGTAGAAATGCCTTCTTCCGGAGCATCAGGAAATGGAATCCGCATTAATCGGGAACTTTTCAGCCCTAACGCATCTCCCGCATGAATTGTCTCAAGGAATAACGTTCCCACAGGCCCGTCAAGATACATTTTTATATATTCTCCTGTATACTTTCCTTTTGACCGGATTACCGTAATTGCCGCATCCGCCACCATGGTTCCCTGTTCGTTATAAACGACAGCGGTATATACCCTGTTTCGGCTGGCGGCCAGCAGTAAATCTCCGTTTTTTACCTCTATCCCGGTGATTGGTCTGGAAATACTCATCTCTTCTATTAAATCCGTGCAAAGACCTGTATCTTCCAATATGGCAGCTTTAGAAACCTTTAAAATCCGCCCGGAAGAAATCTTTTTCTTTTCCACAAGGAAGAACTCTTTTTCAATCGGCTTTCCCATGTCCACAACGTGAGCACTTAAAACGGCTTGAAGCGCCGTCGAACTGTTATAAGCATATACATCATAATTCCAGTCATCAGCTTCAAAAAATTGATCAGCACCGATAGAAAACAACTTTGTTTTTTGCAAAATGCCATCTTTGATAACTGCTTCACCAAAAGTAACCGGCCCGCTATTTCCTTTTATTATCTCCAGTAAAACAAATTCATCATTTTCAAAAGGGAAGTCGTAGTACCCTCCCAAAGATTTTTCTTTGGCTATCGTCCTTTTTATTTCCTGCTCCTTTACCGCCGTATCCATTATTTGTGTATAAGGCAGCACCACATTCATTTTTGCGTTTTCGAACAAATGCCCTTTGAGCAGCGGTACCATTTTTAAAGAATCTTTTTCAAAAAAGAATATATAATCATACAGTTCCCCATCATGGAAAATTTCTTTCTCCAGCATAATCCTTCCCCGTGGGAACAGGTTGGAAAGATTTTTCTTCCATACTTCCGATTTAACAGCAACCGCAATCCGGCAATCGTTCAAATCATAAAAAATTTTAGGCAGCATATATATATAATGATCCGCTCCTGCAAACAGGATTGTTTTTCCCGATTGTTTTGCCTCGCTAATAACAAATTCAATAAGTCCGCGTAAATCATCACCCGCCTTAGTAACACCTGTGGCAAAATCCATCGGGTTGATTCTCATAGCAAGCGTATATACATTCGCATAAGTTTCTTCATTTCCCGTATAATCACCAAACTTATCCGAGGTGAGTTTCATATTTTCATACAGGCTTTCAATTGTCACGCCATACTCAGCATTTGTGGGATTTAGGAATAAATTGTAGTCTAAATAACGGGCACGCATAATTTCCGAAAAAATAGATTCTTCAGCAACCCCCATACGCAGGAAAGACTCTTTCGCCTTTTGGATTTCTTCATTAGTCATAAAGCTTCTCCTTTAATGTCACAATTATTATATGACAGTCCCCTCTAAAAAGCTATATCTTTTATTTGAAGCATACCTTTATTCCTATTTCATAAAATATAAGCGCAATGAAAAACGCATATGGATGACCATATACGTTTTGTAATCTTCCTGTAAATTAACGCTTGGAGAACTGGCTTGCCTTCCTCGCCTTTTTAAGACCGTATTTCTTACGTTCTTTCATTCTCGGATCACGAGTCAGAAGACCTGCGCTCTTAAGAATCTTTCTATATTCCGGATCAACTTCCAACAATGCGCGGCTGATACCATGACGGATGGCGCCGGCCTGTCCGGAAGCACCGCCGCCCTTTACGGAAGCAATCACGTCATAGACAGCAGTTGTGCCGGTCAGTTCCAGAGGCTGTTTAACGATAATTTCAAGAGTTTTCAAGTCAAAGTAATCATCAAGTACGCGACCATTGATTACGATATTTCCCTGTCCTGCTACCAGACGGACTCTGGCAACGGATGTCTTTCTGCGGCCTGTGCCGTAGTATGTAGCTTCTGCCATTTTCATTTCCTTCCCTTCTGGTTAACGGATATCAAACTTCAATTCTTCAGGCTGCTGTGCAGCATGCGGATGTTCGCTGCCTGCATATACCTTCAACTTACGATACATCTGATCCCCCAGCTTCGTTTTGGGAAGCATTCCTCGGATAGCATGCTCAACTACCCACACCGGCTTTTCACGAAGTGCATCACCGGCTTTCTGGTAACGATCTCCACCGATATATCCGGTGTAATGAAAGTATTCTTTCTTCAAAAGTTTCTTGCCTGTCAGAACCACTTTATCTGCGTTAATGATTACGACGAAATCACCCGTATCAACATGTGGTGTAAAGGTCGGTTTATTCTTGCCGCTGAGGACTTCTGCAACTCCTGCAGCCAGACGTCCAAGAGTCTTGCCTTCAGCGTCCACGATATACCATTTACGGGTAACATTGCCCGCATTGGCCATGAATGTGCTTTTCATTCTTACTGATCCTCCTAATAAAAAACGGAACCGCAAGATATAATCCTTCCTCCGGGGCTAGTGGTTTCCGGACAAATCTCACAAGGAGTATTATACCGTTTTAATATATAAGTGTCAAGAAAATTTCATACTGTCTTTCCTGACAAATTAAGCTTTTGCTGAATTAACAATTCATCCTCTTTTGAGATGACACTGCATATTTCTTATTTTCTTAACGGCGCTAAAAAGACCTGAGCTATGCCCAAGCCTTTTAGAGTCAAATTAATTTGTAAAAGAGGGAAGTCCATATCCATCATCCATGGGAGGTGGTGAAAATTCCGATTCCTCTTGCTTCGGCTCTTCTCCCGGCGCATAGATAGAATGATATTTAAAAAGATTTTCAACCTGCTTATGGTTGATTGTCTCCACTTCCAAAAGTGCCTGTGCCATGGCCTCCAGTACTTCTATATTTTCTGTAAGGATACGCATCGTATCATTATAGGCTTCATCCAGATACTTATGCATCTCTTCATCGATAATCGTAGCTACTGTTTCCCCGTAGTTCCTTTCCGAACCAAGCTGCTTGCCGAGGAAAATCTGTTCCTGATGCTCCCCAAAAATCATCGGGCCGAGGCGGTCACTCATCCCCCATTCCATAATCATTTTTCGCAAAATACCTGTAACCTGCTGCAAGTCGCCGGAAGCGCCACTGGAAATTTCCTTAAAAACAATCTGCTCGGCACATCGGCCGCCAAGAGCTACACGAAGCTGGGCAAGTAAATGGGCTTTTGTAATAAAAGAACGTTCTTCATGGGGAAGCATCATGGTATATCCGCCGGCCTGTCCACGAGGAATAATGGTTACCTTATGCACAGGATCCGCCTCTTTAAGTACTGTCGCCATGATTGCATGACCTGATTCATGATATGCCGTCAGCCTGCGCTCGCTGTCACTGACCTTATGGCTCTTTCTTTCCGGGCCATAGCTTACCTTTTCACTGGCTTCTTCCATATCCGCCATAGAAATAGTTTTTCTGTTCTGTCGGGCAGCAAGCAGCGCTGCTTCATTCAATAAATTCGCGATATCCGCCCCTGTAAATCCGGGAATCTTTTTTGCGATGATATCAAGATTAATATCAGAGTCAAGCGGTTTATTTCTTGCATGTACTTTCAGGATAGCAATTCTCCCTGCCAGATCCGGACGACCTACAACCACGCGGCGGTCAAACCGCCCCGGTCTTAATAATGCAGGATCTAGAATATCCGGCCTATTTGTCGCAGCAATCGTGATAATCCCTTCGTTCGCACCAAATCCATCCATTTCTACAAGAAGCTGATTCAATGTCTGTTCACGTTCATCATGTCCGCCACCAAGACCCAAACCGCGCTGGCGGCCAACCGCATCAATTTCATCAATAAATACAATACAGGGCGCATTTTTTTTCGCCTGCGCAAACAAATCACGGACACGTGATGCGCCTACACCGACAAACATCTCCACAAAATCAGACCCTGAAATGGAAAAGAAAGGAACCTTTGCTTCCCCGGCCACCGCTTTCGCCAAGAGAGTCTTTCCGGTGCCGGGAGGCCCCACGAGAAGAACCCCTTTAGGGATTTTAGCACCAATCGCTGTATACCGTCCCGGATTCTTCAAAAAATCTACGACTTCCGCCAATTCTTCTTTCGCTTCATCTTCACCGGCAACATCACTGAAGTTCACATGAACTTGTCCTTCCCCGCTCATTCTTGCACGGGATCTGCCGAAACTCATGACACGACCGCCGCCCCCCTGGGTCTGATTCATAATCCAGAACCAAACGCCCACAAGAATTAGAATAGGAAGAAGCGAAGACAGAAGGCTCATCCACCAAGATGGCTGTTCCGGCGGTTTTACGGTAATCACTACGTCCCCATCGGTCATTTTCTTAACAATCTGTGTATCATTGTTAGGAATATATGTAGAAAATTCCGTTCCATCTTTGAGTTTTCCTTTAATTGAATTTTCCACCATGATGACAGAAGAAACATTCTTTTTCTCTATCTGCGCCACGAAATCACTATATGCCATCTCAGTAAATTTTTCCTGCGGATGGACAAACGTATTGAATATAGCCACTGCTATGACGATGATAAAGACATAGAGCGCCACATTCTTTACAAACTTATTCAAACTGATCCTCCTTCTCTGCCAATGAGAGTAAATTTAAAATTATGGTTTCAGTGATTAATTTTATCATATTCTTCTATATTTAATCAACTTAAAGCCGGATAATCCTCCTGCCTAAACTGCCCCTGTACCAATATTATTTCCCGCATCAGGTTCTTGTATACACTTTACTTTTCAATGTGCATACCGCCGGTAAATTACGGTATTTTTCCGCGTAATCACAACCATACCCCACAATAAATTCATCAGGCACGTCAAACCCCACATATTTCACGGAAACATTCTTTTCCCGCCGTTCCTTCTTGTTCAGGCACACTGCCAGCTCTACAGAAGCGGCCCCCCTCTTTTTCAGCAAAGGGACAAGCAGAGATAAAGTAATTCCCGTATCAATGATATCTTCCACCACAAGGACATTCTTCCCCTGAATCTCTTTATCTAAATCTTTTCTTATATGGATACTTCCCGAAGAAACCGTATCATTCCCATAGCTGGAAACAACCATTGTATCGATAGTAAGCGGAAGATCAATGGCCCTCATCAAATCACAAAGAAAAGGCATCGCTCCTTTGAGCACACCCACGAGAACAAGTTCCCTGCCCTCATAGTCTTTCGTAATCTGTGCACCCATTTCACAGACTCTCTCTTGTATCTTCACCGCATCAATCAAAACCTTTTCAATATCTTTGTCAAGATTCTTCATCTTCTCTATTCTCCTTTTTCAGTGTGATGAGCAGGTACTTTTTCGTATTTTTATCCGGAAGTCCGTAATTGCTTCCCCGCAAGAAGGCAATCCAGTATATATGATTTTCATCGGCAACAAGCGGCCATATCCTGCGCTCACCTGCGGAAATATGAAGATCACGCATAACACGGGCAAGTTTTTTTGAACCATTTATCCCGCGCGGACTGAACCGATCCCCTGCTTTCCAATACCGCAGTACGATATTTCCCACTTTATCGGCATCAAGGATAATCTGATTTTTTTCTATGAAATCCGGTTGCTTCAATAAAATCACTTTCTCAATACACCACTGACCAAGATGCTCTATCAGCCGTTTTACCAGCTCAGATAATACAGCCGCTGATGTTCCGACATTTTTTAATTTTCCCGCCGGAATCCGGTTCTGCGTGCTCCCTTTATAAAAAATGGCCTTTCCATATTGAATCTCCAAAAATGTTCCTGATGAAGATGTGACACTTCCTGTTTTGCCGGCATCAATCAGAAATATAAACTTCTCAGTTCCTTCAAAACTTGGAATGCGCCCCGCAACCATGCAGCAGATCTTTCTAATCACTCTGCGTTGTAAAGCAATGTGCAATACGAGAAAATATGCAATGAAAAAAACACACTTGTCGTTATCATGCTCTACGCAGGAAGAAATAAAGACATCCGCCTTCTCCTCCATAAACAAATCTTCCTCACGAAATATATCTGCTGTCCGCCGAAGAGACTCCGTTACACGCGGATTATATGATATCAGTTCCGGAACCAGTGATAATCGGATACGGTTCCTAACCGCATCTTCTACATCATTGCTTTCATCATGACAGGGCACATAAGAAAAATCTTTCAAAAAATCTTTTATTTCATTTTTACTGACACATAAAAAAGGGCGGATAATATCCCCATTTATTGGCTTCATTCCCGAAAGTCCCGTCACACCGCTCCCGCGGAGTAAATGATATAAAACCGTCTCTGCCTGATCATCACCATGATGAGCGACGGCAATCTTTGCATATCCGCCGCCACGAGCCGCTTCACGAAGCGCTTTATAGCGGAGATCTCTTGCTGCTGTTTCGATAGATCCCCCATTTCTGACTGCAGACTGGACATCCACTTCTTTTAAAATGAACGGAATATTCCACTCACGACAGACAGACTCTACAAATTCAGCCTCTTTTCCCGCCGCTGCCCGTAAATGATGATTGACGCAGCAGCAGCCAATGTTTATTTTTTCTTTTACTGCCAACAACTTTAAAGCCAGCAGCAGCGCAAGGGAATCAGGACCACCGGATACCGCCGCAAGGATCCGCTCCCCTTCTCTCCAAAGAGCATGCTTATGCGCATAGGAGGCGACCCTTCCCAAAAACTTTTCGTTTCCCTGCATATCTCTGCTCCCAAACTCAGTCTTTCGGCATCATGGTATCAGCATTCAGCAAACCTTCACTCAAATCTCGATCACTGACTTTAACTTCAGAAACGGCAAAATACTCCATCAGACTGTCTAAAATAGCCACACCTGCCACGATAATATCCGCCCGTTCAGGACGCATCCCCGGCAAATTACATTTCTCATCGTAGGACATATGACAGAGCCGATCCAGCAGATCTGTCACTCTGGACTGATCCATCACATAGCCCTGCACTTTTTCCGCATCATATACTTCCAATTGCTGCAAAACCGCTGCCATAGATGTAACTGTTCCGCCGACAACCACCCAGTTCTTTACCGCTTCTGCTTCATCTATCAGTTTTGTCTTCCTGAATGTTTCGAAACAATATTTTTTTAATTCACCAATACCTCTTGCCGTAGTCGTATCAAAGAGATGAGAACAACGCACCGCACCCAGAGGGAAACTATACCGCATACCGATATCCGCGCTGAAACCGATACATATTTCCGTAGAACCTCCGCCGATATCCACCACAGAAGTCACGACGGCAGAAGTGCCTGCCGCGCCGATATAACTATAATACGCCTCCTCCCGTCCCGATAAGATCCGTACGGGCACACCGGACGTGGAAGTGATCTCATCAGCAAATTCGCTTCCTTCCTTTGCATCACGCATGATAGATGTCCCGTATGCCCGGATATCCGTAAATCCATCCGACCTTGCCATCGCTGCAAACTCTTCTATGGCCTTAAGTGTACGGTGACGCGAACCGTCAGCGATGGAAGCGGATTCCGTCATTCCTTCTCCCAGGCGTGTGCTGTTTATTTCCTTACGGACGACATCCCATTCACCCGTCTCACTTTTGCGTGCTTCAAGCAGTCTGACTGAATTGGTACCGATATCAATAATCGCGCGATTCATAATTCCCTCCGCAATATTTTCTTAGTATATCCCACTGAACTTTTATCTTTATTATTCTATAGGCATTTTAACATACCATGAACACTAAAAGACATAAAAATAAACCGAATCCCACAATATGGAAAACGGCTATTTATCTGCAAAACATCAGTCAGTGCGTCTGGCTCCGCGGCCGCCGCGTTTAGACTCCACATTACGTTTAAGATCCAAGAGCCTTTCATCGCTGTCTTTCAGGAATCGGCTCAATTTATCCTCAAAAGAAGCCGGATTATCATGTTTGCGGCTCGGACGGGGATTATCATTTCTCCCTGCGTAGGAATAGCGCATCTCTTTTCTCTGCATTACTGCCCGATCGATACGGGAAGCGCCGCTGTCACGGCGAATGTCAGCAGAATGTTCACAGGTATGCTGATCAGGCTTCCGCCTTCCGCAGACTTCCGCCTGCGCCTGTTTAATGGACAAAGCAATCTTTCCTTTTTCATCCACAGAAATAATTTTCACTTTTACCTTATCATGCAATTTAAGGTAATCATTCACATCGCTCACATATTCCCCGGCAACTTCCGAAATATGGACCAGGCCGATTTTTTTATCGGCAATTTCCACAAACACACCGAATTTTGCCAAACCAGTGACAGTGCCTTCAACGATACTTCCGACTTCTAAAGCCATGTAAGAATAAATATCCTTCCTGCAATACATAAAATAATATATCCACCATTATACGAAACTTCATTTAGGAGTGCAATACAAACAGTTATAAAATCTGTAAAATATCTGCATGAAAAACTTACTTGATATAGGGGATCTCCCGTTCCTTGACAAGCCCCAGATCTTCCCTTGCCTTTTTCTCTATGACAGAAGGATCCTCCAGATCTTTTTTCTTTTCCTGCAGCGCTTCCTGCATTTCCAAAAGGTGTTTCTTCTCTTCGGTAAGCCGTGCTTCCTGCACTTTAATCTCGTAAAAATGGTACATACTGTATCCTGCAATATAAACTGTTGACATAACCACAATTACAAACAGAATTCGCAAGAAAGGACTATAAGGAAACAATCGTTTCAGTAATGGCGTTTTCTTTCTTCTTCCCATGAAGACTCCTTTCCCGTCAATTGATTCATAAACTTATAGACGGCAGGTTCTCCCGCCATTTCCTGTTCATATTTTTCCCAGGCCCGGATGCAGGCGAACCCATAATCAAACCACGCTTCCACATCCTTCCAGCGATTTTCATCGTCATAAACTGCCGCAATCAAAAGCTGCCCATCACGTTCAGCAGAAGCAACAAGACATTCTCCTGCCGCCATCGTCATTCCCGTCTTGATTCCGTTTGCCCCGCGGTAACCATTGGATAGAAACTCATTCCTGTTTTCCACATTACGATATACCCCGCTGCGATACCTCATGGGGTACACCTTTTCCCTTACGATTTTTCTGAACTCAGGATTTCCCATGGCATAACGGGAAATTTTCGCCATGTCAATAGCAGTTGTATAATGGTTCTTGTCTGTCAGACCATTAGGATTGGCAAAATGGGACCGGGTGGCACCAATAGACACCGCCTTTTCATTCATCATCTGAATAAACCCGCCATAGGAACCACCTACCGTTTCCGCCACAGATACAGCTGCGTCATTTCCGGAAACAAGCATCATGCCATACAGCAGTTCATGAAGAGAAATCGGCATGTCACTGCGAAGCCCTATATTTGTTCCGTCCTGCCCAATTGCCAGCGGCGTAATGACCGCATCCGCCTCCAACTTCTCTCTTCCCTCTTCCAGCGCAATAATACAGGTCAAAATCTTTGTCGTACTGGCAGGATAAATTTTCAGTTCCCCTTCTTTCTGGGCAATGATATCTCCTGTATTTCCATCCATTAATACAGCGGACACAGCGCCCACGGGAGGAAGCGGCGGAAACACAGGCGGCTTTGGCGGTGGAGGTGTCATATATGCCAGCGTACCGAAACCAATCCCCGTAAAAATAACTATACAAGAAATGATTGTTAAAAAATATTTCAGAAAATTCCCTTTTCTTTTTTTTGCTATGCCCATTGATTTCTCTGATTCCTTTTGTTCGTTTAACGAACAGCTGTTTCCGCTGTTTCTATCCGTTTTTCTTTGAGCTTATCTTTTCTTTTTTCCACTTCTGATTTCTTTTTCACCGGGTCACCGCGATCCAGCACGATTCCTTTATTCAGAGCCGCCTCGATTTCCATGCCGTTCTCTCTGGAGGAAACGGTGTAAATCGGTACATTGCCAATCTGTATCATACCATCTTTATATCTTGCATTTTGTACATTACCATCATGATATACAGCCGCCAGCTTGCCTGCCGTCAGATACGCCCGTTCCGTCTGCGTATACCGTTTTGTTTCTGCCGGCTGAAATGTTTTTTCCCCGTTGATAAGGATCCAATTATCCTTTGCTTTTACATGATTTCCGGAATACTCGTACAGACGTTTTCCATTCTTTTCTACACGTTCCTTTGTGGATGGATGGTCAGCCGGAGCGATAACGCCCTTAAGACCCGTTCTTGGTTTATCTCCATACTTGTCAAGAAGGACGCTCATGGATGCTGCCGCCCCGCCAGGATTGTAACCGGCTTCCACAAGATACTGGAATCCTAAGCTGTCAGCTTCTTTCTCCTGATCCTTGGTAAATACCGCATTAGAAATATAATTGGCCGCGATATTCCCAAGAATCACACCGCCAACCCCTTGTTCGCTTCCAAGATAAATACTGAGCGCCGTCTGTAATCCCACTCTTTTCTTCACGCCATTCACACTATGCCGTTTTTCACCATGGACAAGCTCATGTGCCATGATATAAGCCAGCTCATCATCATCCATAGCATCAAGAGTCCCCTTATTGATGCACATGACCCCACCAAGACTCATAAACGCGTTGATGTCCTCATCAGGAGAAACATATACAATATAATTTCTTTCTACCGCTCCCGTTTCCACAAGACGATCATAAATATCCGCCACCCGTGTCTGGGCTTCTGCCGATTCATAAACACCAGTTTCCTTTTGACACGTTTCCAAAAACTGCAACTGCTGATGATCATCCATATCTGAAAAATAACGGGAAATAAAAACCATGGCTGCCGTCCCATATAAGACTTTTTCCAGTGTACTTGCCGCCTGTGCTTCCATAGGAACTGCTGCACCGGAGATAAGAACGGCTGCGGCCAACATAGCGGTTACAATTTTTTTCAGACGACGCATGATTATCCCTCCGTCATACTTATTATCTACTGGTCTTATTTTACCATTTTCACCGTATACCACAAATATATAATTAATCGCTGTTGAAATTCATTTAAAATTTATCCCTTCTCCTCTTTTGGGATTCATATCGATATGATACAATGTGGATACAAGAAATTGGATATATAAAGGAGCTTCTTATGACTGCAGACAACCTTACTTTCGCGCTGGAAATAGACTTTATTCCGGATTTACAAGAAGGACGCGATGATTTTAAAAAGAAAATGAAATCCGTTGCTGAAAAAATAGACGGCAGCTATACCTTAGACCAGAAATCCCGTCCTATTATTTCCGGACTCACAAAAGAAGATATTGAAAAAGTGCTGACGGAACTCGGACTGCTTGCCTTCGGCATGTGGCCATCCTGCATACTCACCTGTTCCGTCACAACCGCTCTTCCCATGCGTGCTGTAGGCATGTCTGACGGTTGGGATATATACACGGGAAAAAAGACTTTCTTTGCCTTTGCCCAGTTCCCTGCAGATGCGCTTTCCATCATGGTCAAAGCCTGTACCTACTACCTGGATCACGAAAATTACCAGTCTTTAGAAGAATTTATCGACTCCATGGGATATGAAGCATTCCGTGACACTGTCCTTGGAAACACCATGTCCGATATGAACGGTAATGAAAATTACTACGGAAGTTCCTGGGGCATGCCGAATGTTCCCCCGTTAAATGAAGGCGATTTTGTGAGACCGGAACACAATATCATGCAGGTCATCGAAGTATATCCTGAAATGGGACAGTTCCTTATGGAATACGGCATGTCTTGCGTAGGCTGCTTCGTCTCTTATGATGAAAACCTGTGGCAGGCGGCACAGACCCACGGTATGGACGTCTTTGAACTCATTGGCGAAATCAATGAATACCTGGCAGATAAATTCCAAAAACCCCTTTTAACGGAAAATACGCCTATGGAAGAAATCCTCACTCTCTATCCGCAGCTCCTCCCTCTCTTTCAAAATGAGAAAATACAGATGCCGTCCGAAATGGCAACGCCTATCGGCGAACTTTGCAAAGAAGCAAATGTAGATTTTACTTCTTTTATTCAAAAATGCGATGCCCGACTGCGCGGTGATGAGAATAATTTATAAAACATAAAGTGCATTATATTTTTCTATTTCTCTTTTTATGATAAATGACTCCCTTCGCGGGAGTTTTTCTTTTTCCAGAAACCTTTTCCTCTGACTCTATTTCGTTTTCCGGAGAAGTTCTTCCGGATAAAAAGCTTTCCCCATACATATATTTCACAAAAGGAGAAAGCTTTTTAAATATCGTTTTATTGATTTATATTATTTCATTTTCCATCCTGATTTTTTCAGCATCATCACAATCGGAGTAATAATAATGCCGGATACCAGTGCTTCAGGAATACCATTCATCGTTACAATCCCCATAAGCAGGTATCCCACCCCCGCCACAGACATATCATGAGCCTCTGCATAAGGCGCTCCCACAAGAATAAAAATGGAGCCAAGGAAAAGCACTGTATTTGTGAGCGATCCGCAAACCGCAGCAATTGCGGTCCTTGTAAAATCTCTTACCGGTATATGTTTATACAGCCAATAAGAAACCAGTGCAATACAGATACGCGGCACAATACATATAAATGCATCATAGACTACACTGTACTGGAGAATAAACTGCATTAAAAGGCTTGGTGCACGGAGCGTCTGGATAAAAGAAAATGCCCCGAAGAGGAATCCGACGACAATTCCCACACGGGGACCCGCCACGACAGATCCGATAATCGTAGGAATATGTAAAATTGTGGCATTCATAAAAATAAGCGGGATAAACCCATATCCTGTCAGTCCGAGGAAAATGGTAATTCCCGCAAGCAGACCGGAAACAGTAAGTTCACGGATGCTCATAAACGGATTCATCTGTGATCCCAAACTCTGTGAAACACCGCCGGCCATTGCAGCTTCTGTGTACGGTCCTTTGATCTGATTTACTTTTTCTTTCATTGAAAAATACCTCCGTTCTCATTCCATATGGATACAAGGCGAATAAAAATACAGGCACAGGCTTTTCTGAAGTCCGACTCAAACGATATCGGCAATACAGATTCCTTCAGCCAATACCTGTATTATAAACAAATCTCCCCACATGTCAATCTTAAATTCATATTTCCATAATAAAAGATGACGACTTCTATTTTTTACGGGCCGTCATCTTTCCATTTGCAAAATCAAACCTACGAAGACATTCATTTAAAAATCCATTTTACCACATATCCGCCGATGATTATTGACAAACCGACACTCCATAAATCCGATAAGACCGGAAACAAAGAAATATAAGCAGGATCAGCATAAGCACGCCATTTCCCTGCCATCGGCAGACGGAGTGATATGATAATCGGAATATAAATCAGCATCAAATAAAACAAAGCGGTAAAAACGACTTGTGTTGCCCGTCTTCCTTTTGTCCCTGACAAAGCAAAATACAGATAAACTGCAAAAGATGCCATAGCAAGAAAAATTTTCAGGAAAAATGTTTTTTCCAAAATCGTTGACACAAAGAACAATTCCGTATAAGGATCAAGGCGCATCCCTTGAAAAAAGTAAATAAAAAGCACCGATACGATAATCGAGGCAGGAATCAGACCGATAAAATAACAGCATGCAAGCCAATGTGCTATATTTTCATTCTTTCTCCGCAAAAAAATATAAACATGGGCAAGTGCATCATCCAACAGCATGGATAAAAAGACAGCAGCTGCCATCACAGGAATCGATAATGCCGCAAAAATCATTTCTCTTTCCCATATTTCCTGAAATAGATCTAGAAAACACCAGACTATCGCAAGAAAGAATACAGACAGAGCACTCCAGGCCGCCAAATGCGCCGCACTATGATAGGGACCTTCTGCATCGCCCAAATCTTCTCTCTTCACAAAATAATATAGAAAAGGTCCTATCAAACCGCAAAGTATAAAGCCAATAATCCCCCAAAGAAAGGAATACGGCGTATGTAAAATGAATCCCGCAATGCCCGGAGGAACGGAAAGCGCCAAAAGCCACGAAAACTGTTTCCCTTTATATATACATCGCATCAAGCTCACCTCGAATGTTTCCATTTTACCATAAGCAGCGGCATGCTGCGCCCATAAATGCAAATACCGGCCACCTGTAATGGTAACCGGTTTTCATGCAGACGCTATTTCCCCCGGCGGCTTCCTTTCGCTTCCCTCTTCTTTTTCTTCTTTCTCATGTCAGCCCCTTTATGTCCAAGCACCTTATGTTCCTTTTTCTTTGTCGGTTTGTACATACCGGGCAGGATAACCTTTTTCTTCGCGGACGGGCCTTTGATCCGTCGGATATTCCCTTTTTCATCATACTTCGTGATGATTTCCTTGATTGCCTTTTCCAGTTTTCGAAGCAGCAGGATATCTTCAGGCGTTGCATAAGTGATGGAAACCCCTTGTGTTCCCGCTCTGCCTGTACGGCCGATTCGATGAATATAGTATTCCAGATTGCGGGGAATATCATAATTGAAAACATGAGTAATCCCCTCTACATCAAGACCACGGGCAGCGATATCAGATGCCACAAGCACCTGCGTCCTTGCCTTTTCAAACTCACGAATAACTTGGTTCCGCTGACCCTGGCTCATATTTCCATGAATTTCATCGACAACAAGATCCGTTTCCTCCTGTAGACGCCCCGCCAATTCATGGGCACCTTCACGAGTATTGCAGAAAACGACAGCCATATAGGGATTCATTTCTTTCAGATGACGAACCAGCAGGGAAAATTTATGTGTTTTTACTGTTTCATAAACACGCTGCTCCACCGTCGAAGCTACTGCCTTTTCTGCCACGTCCGCCACCACCGCTGATTTCATGTACTTATGGGCCAGTTTCTTGGCTTCCGGCGGCATGGTTGCGCTGAAAAGAAGTACTTGCCGTTTCTTTGGTGTTTCATCCACAAGGGCATCTATATCTTCTCTGAAGCCTGCTGCAAGCATCTGATCCGCTTCGTCAAGAACAACCGTTTTTACCCCGGATAAATCCAGACTGCGGCGGCGTATATGATCCAAAAGACGTCCGGGCGTTCCAATAATGATATGCGGTTCCCTCTTCAGTTTCTGAATCTGGTTTTCAATCGTCCGCCCGCCGATGATATCCGCCACGTCCGCTTCCATAAGGATGGCAAAAGGACGCAGTACATCAAAAATCTGCTTTGCAAGCTCACGGGTCGGTGTCATAATCAAAACCTGCGTACCGCCTTTTTTTACATCCACACGCTGTACCAGCGGCAACAGGTACGCCAAAGTTTTTCCCGTTCCCGTTTCTGAACGGCCGATGATGTCTTTTCCCTTAAAAATCGCAGGGATAGATGCCTGCTGGATCACCGTGGGAATCCTGATCCCCTGCTGGTATAAAGCCTGCGCCAACGGTTCTATCACGCCAAGCTTAATAAATGCATTCATAGTTCCTCCCGAATCCCTTCGTTAAAATAATTTCACTCATTATACCATACCGATCTTTTTTCTAATTGGCCAATCTCATATGCAAAAAAAGATCATCACCATAAGTAATGACCTTATACAGCGCTGAGAAACTCCTGCTATTCTATCAGTTTCAGCATACTCTCCAAATCCGCCGGCTGAAAGCTGTTACATTTCGGCTTCTCTTTCAGTGCGGCAAGAACAAATGATAACGCCGCCGCCACTCCTGTCACCAATCCTTTTTCACCGATATCAAACGCAGGGGTATGATGTCCGCTGCCACTTCCTGCCGTTTCATCATAAATGCCTGTAAAAAAGAATACCCCCGGATAAATGGATTCCGTGATGGAAAATGTCTCCGTTGCCATCCACATGGGGCAATTCGGATCAAGCGCTTCCGTCCCACAATTCTCCCTGACCGCTTTCCGCGCAAGATCCACACATTCCCTTGTATTCACCGTCACAGGGAAATATTGATCCTCCACAAACTCCGCTGTACATTCATACATGCGGCAGGTATGCTCTATGATTTCCTTCATAACCGTCCGGAATGACAGGCCGTCTTCATTCTTTGTACACCGTGCCGTTCCTGCAAATGTCAGCTCTTCAGGAATAATATTCGGCTCATGCCCACCCTCTACACAGCCAAAAGAATAGGTCAGATTTTCCTCCGGCGCAACGGCACGCATACGATATGCCCGAAGTTCATTGGCAATCGTAACAAAACATTCAATCGGGCTGTGAGCCATATCAGGACGAGAACCATGGCCGCTCTTTCCATGGATTTTCACCCGGAAGAAATACGCGCCTGCCATGACCGAACCATAAAGGATTCCCACTTTCCCCGCAGATAAATCCCATTTCACATGTGTACCGAAACAGGCATCCACATGAATCCGGTTGTCTCGCAGATAACGGAGCAAGGGCGCGATACCACGCTCCCCCATTTCCTCCGCTTCTTCAAACATCAGAATGATCTTGCCTTCCCATTCTTCTTTATGCTCCGCCAAAATCTTGGCTTCTGTCAAAAGCATCGCCATATGCCCGTCATGCCCGCAGGCATGCATTACTCCCGCATTTTTAGAAACGCATATCTTTTTCCCTTTTAAATTACAGGAATCCTCATCAATCGGAAGCGCATCGATATCTGCACGCATGAGCATCGTCCACCCAGGTTTACCGCTGTCCAAAACACCAAAAATGCCGCCGTGGGGAATACGAACCGTTTCTATCCCCCACCCATTCAATTTCTTTTCAATAAAATCCATCGTCTTAAATTCTTTTTGCGACAATTCGGGATTTTCATGGAAATAACGACGCAGACCAACTACCAGATTTTTTTCATGTCTCGCCAGTTCAAGTATATTCAAAATATCTCCTCCATCATTTGCATCAGATGACTCCCATTATAGAAACGGCCATTCCCCATGTCAAACTTTCCTGCCCTGCCTCATTTATATACCTACATAAAAAATCCTGCCATATATTTAAGTCAATCGTCTTTCCGTATAATAAAATACCGCAGGAACGTAATAGTCCTTACGGTACTTATGGTGCCGGAGGTGGGACTTGAACCCACACGATATTGCTATCGGCAGATTTTGAGGCATTGATTGACTACCGAGATTATTGAATTTATACGATGGTGTCGGTAATTTAAATCATATATCAGTATATAAATATGTATATATTTTTATTGACCGATGTATTGATGATGTAATTTATTATAGCATAATAAAGTAATTTATGCAATAAAAAAGAGGGCGGTTTCCCGCCCGGTTTTAATTTGCTTTGCAGAACCATATCCGAAATGCCAGCATCGCATAATGAACATTTTTTACATTGTGAATCTTCCACCCTAAATATATCCGCCATCTGTAATTCGTGTTCAGGATCCGCATGGAATTATATACTTTCCAATGTTTCAGATCCCGCGTAACAAGTATATTCCTCTCAAATTCTCCCGCCTTATAGTTATCAATAACCACAATATCATCCGGATTGATTGTCGCTCCAAACCAGTCTATTGCAAAACCATATGCACAGTTTCTCATTAACCAAAACACACGGCAGCAATACCGCTTAAATTTGTCAATCAGCGGTAACGGTGCAATGTTGATTGACCGTTTTATTATCCGTCCGTAGTCCGGATCATATCGTTTTTCTGTCCGGTAGTATTTATAGAAATTATACCGCATCCAGCTTGGAATATATTTTGTTACGCAGTCTTCGCTATCGCATGAATCATCAAATGTCTGCCACTTCCTTAAGAATCCGTGCAATTCACCGTCCTTGTCGGCAAACAATACTACAATCGGATTGGTGATATAGCAGATTATCATAATGAGTAATTGTAGCGGTGCATATAAAAACCATCTCATATAATTCTCCTTAAAAAGAAAAGAGCCCTGATGCAATTTCCACATCAGAACTCTTTTTCTGGTCCGCTTTGTGCAATACGCCACGGTTCAATTAATTACATTATACCATAGATTAATAAATTTTGGATCACCTCCGGGCAAACGCTTTGCCCACAGCTACAGCAGATACAAAAATCCAGAAATTTCGCTGCCTTGTTTTAATTTTTACTGCTCGTTCCGTCTCTTTCTCGTACTCGTTGAATAATTCTCTGGTTTTCTTCAATGAGTTCTCTGTCACTTCGTTCGATTTCTTTAATTTCTTTATTTGTTCGTTTGCTATCTGCAATTCGTTTTCTGCTTTCGCCGATTTCATCTCGGCTTCGTTCAATTGCTTCTCCTGTTCTATCAATAATCTGTCTTTCTTTTCGCTGTTCACTTTCTGCGTTTGAAAGTTCGTTTCTAATATCGTCAGCTCCATTTCGGAGATCGTGTACTGTGCTTCTGCCTGCACATGCGAACCAGATAACGATGGCGACAACCACAGCGACAGCAAGACCGCCGATAAAATAAGCCCTTTTCTTATTTTCCACATTTATACCTCCAGATTCATTACATATTCATAAGTAGCAGTGGCTCTACTTGCATAACCTTCCGCGTATTCTTCACAGCATGCCGCATGGGCATACTGTTCTCTGAATAATTCATAGATTACATTGATGTCCCGCAGGTCATAGCCTCTTTCTTGTCTCCGCATTAAGAAATTTCTTACCACGGTTTCAGATGTCGGGCACCACATTCCTGCGTAGATAGTGCACTTTGTATCATCAAGATCCGGTACTTCCCATAATGTTTCTACATAATCTTCGCAGTCTTCGGCAAGCATGTTTAACTGCGCTCGCTGTCCTTCGTCACTCATCAAGAGTTCTTTCAATCCCAAGAGTTCTTCGGAATATCTCAAATCAGAGTAACTGCGGTAAGCATAATGCGCTTCGCCGGAAATGTTTTCCAATAGACGATTTGCCCTTTCCCCTTCCCATTGGCTTACACCGATTGACGGGTAATCTCCAGCAGTTGAGCAAGAAACAGAACCGTAGTCTCCTTCAATCCCTGTCTCAATTATCCCTGTCGCTATCGCCCTTGCCAGTTCTTCTTTCGTCACTTTTTTCTCCTTTCACGAAAAAGAACGGTGGTTTCCCATCGTCCTTTTCAAAAACGTCCGGTATTTTATTGTTGTCTTTATCCACAAACATCTTACCGATTCCGACTATACCGCCGACCGCTCCTGCAGACAGAAGCATGGTTATGAATAATCTTAGTTCCGGCTCATTTCCTTTTCCCGTGATCAGCCAGTCAGCTATTGTCATCAGAATATAGAGAAAAATGCAGAAAATACAAATTACCGCATAGAGTATTGCCCAGTATAGCAGCGGGGCATTCAGCTTTCGGAAGTAGCTTTTTGCTTTTTTCCAGAGTGATTTTAACTTTTTCATATTACACCGCCCTTCCGATTAATGCGATAACTACAGAAATAATTGTAGAAATCAAGCCGGCTACTTTATAGATGTTGTCAATTCTGTTATGAGCTGATGCCGCGTTTTGTTCAGAGCGTGCCTGCGCAATTTGAAGCGCGGTAATTTCAGGGAGCATTCTAACGAGCATGTCAAGTTTTTCTTCCATCTTTGCCATTCGTTCCACAAATTGCATTGTTATTTTTTCTCCGTCATTTCTTTCCATCGTGCACCGCCTCATTTGATACGCTTCCAAAAATGTACTTTATATGCCGGCGGCTGTACGGTAGTTGATTTACCGTAAATGCTGTTGGATCTGCTCGCATCAAACTCAATTCTTACGTCAGATGTATACCCCGGTACCTCATCGCCCATCGATGGGATTCTATTTTGTTTATGCGTTGCGCTAAAAGCCCCGTCTTCGCCGCCAAATCCCATACGATCTCCGTAGCCCAAAATAGCTCCCTTGATATTTGGCAACCCCGGCTCTACCGTTTGTCCTGCCCCGCTTCCGGATCCTTGTAGCACTCTATTTTGTGCCACTTCAATCCATGCCGCCAGTCCCTCTGCTTCTCCCGGTTTCTTCGCGGTATCCGTGCCAGTAGTGATAATAATCCCTATCGGATAAAGTAAATCTATCAGTGCTTTCTGGCTTTTATTGATTACTTTAAACTCCGCTGTTCCGTCTTTTAACTTTGTCATTTTTATTCTCCTATTCTGATGTTATATACACTAAAGAAAATTGGGCTTCATGTCCCGATGTGCTTGCATAGGCGGCCGAGAAGTGCGATTTTAACTCTGTACTCCCCGCGGTCATGCGCAGTCTTATAGTTCCCATCGTATTTATCGGTGCTAAAATTGTAATAAAATCAGTCGCTGCTGCCGGCAATCCTCCTAAAATCGGATATTCAATTGCCGGGGTGATACTCTTGATAGAAAAGTATAAAAAAACAACATGGCCTACTTTTACTCCCCAGCAATCGTGAATTGTATTAGTATCTTTAGTAATTTGTATAAACTCTATCGACTGTTTTGCGTCTGAATAATTTTTCGCTTGTACTACGGCTTCTGCTTTCTTACTATCAACATACTCTTTATTTACTACAGTTTTTACTTCCCACATTGCTGTACCATCATTAATAGTTACCCCCCCGATATGGTTAACAAATCATCCGGTGCGGTCGCTGCGGTTGTTCCCGCCGTTATACATTCGAGATAGACGTCATTTCTGCCTGGGATATATAAGCATTCCCCCACTTTATATGCCGTTTTACGTTGAATGATGTGTACAAGTGGTGCCAAAGTTGCGGGAGAAACAATCTTTTTATTTTCTATTCCCGCATTTACCTCTTCTTGCGTTGCATAAGATACAGTCGCAGCGGAAGCGGCAGCCGCTTGTTCACTTGATCTTGCGTTTGTTTCGGATGTTTTTGCTGCAGAAGCGCTTTTTTCTGCAGCATTTTTTGAAACATTCGCTTTAGATTCACTTTCAGCCGCAGAAGACGCACTATTTATTGCATTAGCTGCTGCCGTTTTTGCCGTATCCGCGTTTTCTTTTGCAGTATTCATACTTTGCTTTGCTTCATTACTACTTTGTAATGCCAACGCACTACTTTGTGCAGCATTGATTGCGTTGGCTTTTGCGGTTTCCATACTTTGTTTCGCGGTGTCAGCGCTTGCCTTTGCAGCTTCTTTGCTTTGTGCAGCGTAACTTGCACTGGCGGCAGCCGCAGATTTACTCGACATAGCTGCATTAGCACTCATGCCCGCCGATGTTGCGTGGTCTTCAGCCAGATTGGCGTTAGAAGCAGCCTTATTAGCAAGGTTTTCCGCCTCTTCTTCATCCCATACTAAAATCGAATCATTAAACTTACTTCCGCCCGTGCCACCGACGTACAATCTATACTTGCCTGATGGTTTTTTTGTGATGACGAGCTCACCTTCGCAGAGCACTGGGTTAATATCTTTCCACGTCTTTTCATCTGCCGTGGAGAATTGAATTCTTGCGTTACTGGTTGCCATAATGTTCCTCCTATGCGGTGCGAATCCAGATGTAAGCGGCTATATATTTGGGACGAATATCCCATGTTTTCCCGTTTCCGGCTGAAGAAATAAATAAAGAATGATTATGATTTTCAACGAATGATGTTTCTCCCGTCCAAGCACGAGACGCGTCAAAGGACATCACCGAAGGATAATCAGCATGATATTTACCACCTTCGTCGTTATAGTTTCCATAGGCGCTAACAAAAAAAGCGCCGTTGCCGTTGTAACCAGCTTGTACGTCTCTTCCCCAAAACGAGCCGGTTATATTCATACTTCCTCGTGAATGAGAATGTCCTCCTGCGTGCCCTATGGATCCTTCATGATCATGAGCCGGCATTTCCTGTATTGTATTTGTATGTGTATTACTCCCTCCCCTGCTGTTGACGGAAACATCTCCTCCAGCACTCATAACAAATGTTTTAGACTCGAGCAACTCCCAGGTTGTATTTTTATATTTTTTAGATGGGTTATCTGGGTTTTTCGTGATAATAAAATCTCCTATACGTGGATATGTCATCTTTCGGATTTCTTCAATAACCTCTGTTAGGTCGATATTACCTGATTCATCCGGTTTAACTCCGTTAACCGAACCAGCAAAAGATTTTCTCAGGTTTGATACAAGCCCTGAATAATCGGAATCCAATGCATCGAATCCTGCTTGCACAATAACCTGTGCAAGCGCTGCTACCATAACGGTCGCCTGCTTATACAATTTATTGTGCATTTTGGGTTCAGCAATTCCCGGGACGACACCGTATATGCGCTGTGTGTCCGCATTATAGACGACGTCGGATTGTACATCTTTGTCAGCCGCCCCCTCGGCGAATACTTTAAAATTTGACCGTGCCATTATTAACCTCCTTAATGCACTTGCAGCCAATGAGATTTGTAGCCGCTGTAATTGATAGTATTGTAGTCATAAGCAAATATCGGAAGACCGTCTGTATCAATAAATGACAGCGTATTAATCCTTACACCTTCTGGCTTCGGAATAATATATCCGTGAACAATAAGTTCCTGCATCAGTTTTGAATAATTCCCGAGCAAAACGATATTAAAGCTCATGTCTTGAAGATCCTGTATCTGCAGTCCTTGATTATCCGGAAACAAACTATCCCACATCTCATACAAGTCAAGAACATTACCCTTCCAAACATTTTGTATAATCCGCGATTTAATCATAATTCGATATATATCGTCAGTGACGAGCGGCATGTCATCCATGTTACCCGGAGCAAAGTCCTGTATAATATTTGTGTCAGCCAATTTTGATGGAACAGGCGTTTTATACATTGTATATTTAGATTCCGCTCCTGTATCTTGTGATAATTCAAGAGGTGTAGGACATATGATTTCGCCGCGTGCCGTAGGTGACGGTTCAAACTTCAAGGATCGTGATACACCGACGCAAGCTCCCAAAACATCCAACTGATCAGCTTCCGCCACATCGACATCAAACATATCCACCATTTTTAAGATGGATATATCCAGATCACGTCCATAGTTCGCCATTTTTCGAACCATTTCGTTAAAACGAGGAGCTCCTCGATATTCGGATGTTATCAGTTTCCGGTAATATTCTGTATCATGCGTTATCATACCGTCACCTCGATATTGTCATAATTAGGACGTGCCACCTCTTTATAAGTAATATCTATATCTCCATTCAAGAGAGAGTGTTTACTTCTTCCAATCGTGATAGAAGATATACCAAACACCGGGCGGGTAATATCAGGATTGCAAGCCATAATGGCTCCCGTAAGCATTGAGATGGATACGTCACGTCCTATTTCAAGAGAAGAAATATAATTATAAATTGCGGTTTTGACAGTAGATGAGAGGCTTGATACATATCCTGTATACTTCTTCAATTTCAGGTTGATGTAGATGTCAACATAAGACGGCCGATAAAAACGAACTTTATTTACATAATCATTCCGATCTATAATACTGACCTCTTTATCGCCGTTTGTATAACACCCAATCCCTTTGTGGTAAAGAATCGCTTTTGCAATATCCGTATCCGATCCGCCTTCTACCACGCAGGTAATAGAATGTGGAGGTAATCCATGAGGGTTGTTCTCCGGATCTACAACACTTACATTTGTGTCATTCTCGTACACAGCTACTCTTGCAATGTTTTTTAGTGCCATGATTGCTCCGTGTGTACCTTCAAGCATTGTTTGAGACGGATTAGATACGGAAATAGTTTGCCTTTGACGGAGTTCCGCATCTGTTTCTACTGCATTACCGGGAATAGCTGCCACGTGATTTGTGACAGATTTCCAACCGTAAGTAGGAGCGTTTATTTTATCTATATCTCCCGGCTCGGCGGAAACCGCCCCTACTTTTTGACATGTAACGGTAGAAATGACTGTTCCGCCACTCCCAATAATGACAGATGACGGAAGATTCCAAATGAGACCGGTTTTATCTACTACCGATCCATTTTTTATTTCTGTAAATGGAATGCCGGTAAGTGTCACCTGGCAAGTAGAATATCCCGGTTCTTTCCGTGCAATACCGTTCAGTTTCACAACAGAATCCAACGCCGCCCCAATGGCTGTTGCAGGAGATCTTGCATTGTAAGCATATTGAACGGCTTGATAAGAATCTGAAATCTTAAGTGCCAGAGTAGAAATAAACTGGTAGTCGGCGCTGTCATTTTCGAGATAGATATCATTGCCATATATCTTTTTCATTTGCACAATAATATCGTCACGTATATCGGCATACGTCGGTATGTGCAAACCGGACGCATCCACATAAGGTGTAAAATAACTCATCCTTCCGCCTCATTTCTTATATTTGAAATCACAAGGGATCCGTACAATGTTTCTACAGCGCATCGGAAAGTGTAATGCCTGTTTTCAAAAGAAGATTCATAGCCGAGAATAGACAGCACGCCGGTTGTACCTTGTATTCGTTCCCGAAAAATAAAATCGACGGCTTTTATATTGCTTGGTTGCCCGGAGCTGGCCATGATTTTTTCCCATAGCGGCAATCCATCTTCCAGATCTTCCCACCACTCTCGATACAATAAAAGAAGGCGGGTCTTGATGGCCTGTGCCACTGCGTCCACACCTTCCAAATACGCATGCTTTCCACGGCCAAAAATATAATCACCGTTATCGTCAAGCTGCCGGTAAATCATGCTTAACCTCCCATAAATACATTTGAGGAGCCTTCCGCAACAGCCCCTCCGCACGACACAGGATCACCTATGCGCCCTGCAGATTTTCCGTTGATAAATACAGAAGAACTCCCACTTGCTATCTTGCCCACATGAGACGGATGAACATGGCAGCCGTGAGGAGCGTAAGAATCGCCTACACGCCCTGCAGCCCGTCCATTAATAAATACATTCATGGAACCGGTCACAAGTGCTACAGGCGGGCAGCTGTCATGTCCGGTGTTTAAATCTCCTAATCTTGTCGCTTTACTCATTGATATTTACCCTTACCCCTTTAATATTGATATTCCCCGCCGCCACAATATTAATATTATCTCCGGCAAGTTCAATGTAAGAAGAACCGCTCTCCGTACGAAGCTGCGCCGAGGAAGTACTGTAATTCGGAATAGTTCGCGGCTGCGACCATGGTCCCGGAATACAGTAACCGTCCGAAAGATCGTGTCTCCTGCAGTCAATTTGATTCTGAACACCGCCAGACTGCCACCAGGCATCCATGCAGTTATCTCCAAAAATAACAAGACATTCATCTCCGGGCTTTATCGGCATAGTCAGTACATAACCGCCTGCACGGGGGAATACCACGGGGACATCTACAAGCTGCGGCAGATCTTCCCATATCTCCACACCATCATTATTTCTTTTTTCACGAATGGACAGCTGTACGGTAACCGTCTGTTCTTCTGAATTAAACGATTGAATAATGCCGGGAGCCGCCACGCGCAGGTTGATTTCACGCTGCCTTAGTTCATTTTCATTATTAACCCGTTTTGAATGACTTCTTTCAGTTAACGGAATCATCTTTACACCCCCATTCCGTTTGTGCCGGAATCACCGAGAAGAGCAGGAAGTGCACCTTTGCCGTATCGAGATATCCCGATAACTTCTGTGTACCAGTCATTTCCCCGCGTGTCTCCTCTGTGTGTAATTTCTATTGCCTGGTAAATCCAATCGTCGTCAAGAGGCGCTTGCCTTTGCCCGGGCATAACGCTTACCTCATTAATTTCTACATTTTTCAACTGGATCATGGATCCCAGATGGATAGCCGGGTTCAAAAGCAATTTAAAGGACACACCGTCCTGCGTCTGCTGCGGCGTTCCGATAAGACCGTTGTTCGGTGTGACAACAAGTGCTTCATCTTTCGCTACATCCTGTAGCCGCACTACATTTAACTGTCCATCCTCAATGTAGTAATCAGCGCTATTTCCCCGGCAAACGTCCTGCACATAATCATAGGGGCGGCCATAGAAGACCTTTCCTCGCGGCAGGGTCTGCGAAGAAAGCCCGTCGCTCACTGTATTAATCGGCGTTTTTACTTCGCTGTCATTGCAAACGGTTTCCACAACTTTACGCATATTCAGACCGCGGTTTACGGTCTTTGATATGTGATTCAAATTCAGCGGGGCGTCACCGTCAATAGCGGTCAATGTCAATATATAGTCCACATTTGATTCTTTGCTTCGTGACGGATATATAATCCTGCCGTCAAATATTTTTCCGTACTGCAGCGGAACTGTTTCCGTCTGTACGGTTCCGTCGGCATTAGTAACATCTTTTTCCGCGGTACCGTCATAGCCGGCCTCAATGATTAGCCTGTCACCCTCACTGATTAATTTGTTTTCGGTGGCAGCAGTCAGATTATAGATTTTGCAAACCGCATAAAAGCCGCCTTTCCCTCGTTTTTTGTGGATTTCAAAAGTGCAGTGGAGTTCGGATACGTTCAGTGCTTCCTCTTCGTTCGGATTGTCTTTTATAGCCTGTTTACTTACAAGAATACGCCAGCGGCGCCCCCATAATTGTCCGTTCATGATCGGTCACCCCAAACGAGAACAAAAACAGATCCAAGTGTTGTGTTGTCCGGCATCATCAATTCCGTATCTGTCGTTGGTATAACATATGCTTCACCGATATTTAAATATCCGAATTGCCCCAAAAGATTAACTCCAGGTACAAGCGGAAGCGTATCTATCAGCGTCTTTCCGGTGCTGTTGTCTATAACCTCCGCCGTCCAGTCCGCACAAAGGTCGTTATAGCGGAGTTTGAGCTTGATATTGATATTCCGCCTGTTTTTCAGTGTCAGCTTAAATTCCTGCTCGGAATACGGCTGATTTGTCAGCGGTACAATGCAGTAACTCATACTTTATCTTTCAGCCCCTTTTCTCCATCATCCATAATTTCGGATATAACCGATCCTTGTTCTTCCACTTGTATTTCACCACGACGGTTAGCTCCACCGCTTGTCCAATTCCTGGCGCTAACCTTTTCAGTGGAAACAGTAGCCGTTATGATTTGTTGTAAATGGACGGACGCTTTGAGCCCACCCAGTGTCTTGCTGTCATCATTTACATGGATACTTTGAATGACCATATTCTGGTACCTGTCGAGACGGGTCAGTACATCTATCGGTATCCTCGACTTCTGTAGATCACGAAGTGCACGGTAAGCGGAAACGCCTTTTTCTCCGGCATTATGCCACTGACCGTGCACCATGGAATCCATAGCGTCGGACATAGCAATTTCCATTGTGATTGTCACGGGGTTCTCATACATGTGATCCGACATATTTGCGCCAGATTGCACGGGGTGAGAAGTAACAGTAGACGTATGATCTGTATCGACACTAATAACAGCGTCAAAAAAGAGACCGCCTATATTTGTTTTGCAATATACAAGATCTTCTGTTCCCAAAAAAGAAGAATTCCACTGCGGCGGCCGGTATCCTCCATAAGCGGAAAATCCATATTGGGAAAGATCAGGGATACAAGATGTTCCGCCTATTAATGCAGAGGTAATATTACCAATCCCCTCGATATTCAGCAGGCTCATACAATCGACCCCCTCCCCATTCTCGTACTGAATGCCTTATAAGCCGCTTCACCTATTTCATCTTCAGATGCATTCGTTTTAGCTACATTTACAATAATATCTCCGATAGAAACTGTACTATTAGATACATTGGAAACACCGCCATATGCACCGGATCCTGAAGCTGCGGCTTGCGCTGACATTCCTTGCTCTGCATAACCGCCACTATACAGCTGGTCGGCATAACTTCCGGAGAAAGAGCCGCCGCCTGCAAATCCCATCATGCCGGACCCGATCCGGTAACCGGAACTTGCACCACTGGCTTCTCCTCCGGAATTCTTGAAATAATCATCCAGCGAAGTGTCAAAATTCATATCCCATCCGGAATCAGACCCGCCCGTTCTTATATATCCGGATATATTTCCATATCCGAAATCCGACAGGTCGCCATGGACAGGTTTTCCGAGAGAAGAAGAGTTTCCGAAATATCCACCGTTCCCATCATAGACAATAACGTGATCATAGGGCCCTTCTCCTCCTGTCTCAACGACAACGATATCTCCGGCCTGCATGCCGTCTACTCCTGCATGCCAGCGCCCCTGCGCCTTAGCAGAATCAACCCAAGTCGGCACCCATAGACTATCCCCCATATTCTGGAAATATTCATTATCGGCACCGACTGCTTGTTTCACAAAATAAGTACATCCATTTTCGTTTCCGAGAAAATCACCGGTCGGATTATCCGTAATATTAGCCGCACGGGAAACTATATCACCGCCGCCAAAAGGAGATCCGAAAGGATTTCCGAAAGCGTCACCGAAAGCAGATGCGGCACCACGAACATCTCCATTTTGTAATCTCCCGACGCCTTCGGTCATTTTTGAAACAAATTTCATTACCTTGGGCGTTGCATCATCCAAGAATTTAAGCAGTTTCTTTACGATGATATCGCACATGTCCGCGATCCATATCATACCTTTTTTGACGCCCTGGAAGAACTTATTAACCTTGTCATTGTTCAGGAAATCCAGCAGCTTTCTCCACATCGGAGCCAACGTTCTGGAAGATTTTTTCCCTTCTACAAAGTACATGAAGTCCTGCATCAGGAGAAGAGCGCCGCCGATGGCAGCAATGAAAAGACCGAAGGGACCACTCATAATAATAGCGCCTACCATCGCGAATATAGCTGCCCATTTTCTCACGTTGGCAGGTAAGCTTTCGATGAAGTCATAGATTGATCCGAATATAGCTTTTAGCACTTTAACGGCGGAAATACCGATACTCACTATCTGTGATAAAACTTTAGCTATCTTTCGGGCAATTTCCGGCATGTTTTTCCCGAGCTTATCATTCAGCCACTGGATAAATTGCTGAAATTCCTTGATATACGGCTGGAGATACTTAATTAGGTAATAAGCGATCCATTCTTTCAGCATTTTCAGTTTGACCTGCAGAGACTGTACATCATAGCCGATTTCACGGATCCACTGCAGCTGGTTATCCGCATCTACCGGAGTAGCCAGTTCGTTCATTTCGTTCCGGAGACGGAAGAACTGTTCCCGGAGTTCGGGGATCCATGCGATATCTTCCTGCGATACACCCATGACTTTCATGGTTGTGGAAAGTGATTTGGCAGAATCCTTTGTGATCCACATCTGGGACGCCAGCTTTTTATACTCCATGTCCGCTGCCGCCACATCTTTTATCGTGCTGTAGGCCGCTTTACCCGCCCCAATAATCGCAGCGGCAACAGCAACAATAGGAGCAGCTCCTTTAATTGCATTCATCGCTTTGCCAAGCTGTCCAATGGCCATCATGGCAGAATTAAAGCTGCCGGTATCAATATCAGCGCCAATGCCGACAAGATATTCTTCTATTACATTTCCTGCCACTTTTTTAACTCCTTTCTGCAGCTTCTCTGGCACGGGCTGCGTTTTCTGCTTTCACAAAGATGATTTCATGGGCGTCAAGCAAATCATCGAAATCATAAGTGCCATCAAACACTTCATGCTGTCGCCACATGCCAGCCACAACAGGGGCATAGGCAAAACTATCAACGGTGGGATAATCCATCGGTGTAAATTTTAGGATTTCGCCTCCGATTCGGCCGGTATCAGGCCGGCCCCTCCGAAAAAACCCCCAACATTGAATAAAAACGCTCTTACCGTAAGCGCAATTACGGCTCCAGCGTCATATGCCAAATCTTCAATAGCAAAGCTTCCATCCTCTTTCAAAATTGGTTCCGGCAATAGCTGTCCACCCACATCATTCATTTTCACCACTGTTTTTAAAAGCATGGTCTGTATTTCTTCAAATTCATGACGGGGAACGGCCGGCAGTACCTTTGATATAGATTCCACCGATATATTTCCGTTGTTTTTCCCCTTTCCCATGAGAGGGGCTACAATCCCCGCAGATTTAAATGCAATGTAGGACGCGGACCGTGCGTCAAGTTTAGACAGGCGGTATTTACTACCGCCCACCTCTATGATCTGGGTTTTCTGTTTAGGTTCCATTTATTTCCTCCTAAAGTTACACCGGATTATTTACAATGTCGGCACACATCAGTGTCCACGTGACACGCTGCCCTTGTGATTGGTACGGAACATCGGCTTCTTTTTGCGGAGATACGCCGCTGCAGACATGAGAGCCGCCGGTGCTCGTATTTTTGAGAAGCATAGATGTGCCCGCCCATTGAGAAGTGGGAGCTGACCAATGTGCCTGAAACCATTTCATAAGCCATAGATGAAGCGGAGATGTCTGTTGTGTCTCAATGGTTACTGTACCATTATTCCCCGCAATTTTAGATATCATGACAGAACCGTCAGCAGCGATATCATGTGACGTGCGTTCCGTAGCTTTCGATACAGAAACAGAACCGACACCATTTCCGGTAAAAATAAAATCTCCAACCACGTCAGAGTGGATGGAGCCGACCAGATCGGTAAAACTATAAGTTGTTTGTGCCATAATTCATCCTCCTTTTACCGATTGACATAAACGTCGATTGTAACAAACTCAATGGCGCCAGCCAGTTTCACGCATACATAAATCGGCGGCGCTTTTCTTGCATCACGGTCAGCTTGAGACTGGGAATCAATAGGTTCACTCTGTACAAGATAACCGCTTGCCAGATAATCTCCGTTTTCAAGATTTAGCACTTCACCGCCATTCCATTTACCTGGAGCGATAAATCCGGTATTGACATACTTATTGCAGGCCACATTAATAACATTCACAATAGACGCAACGCCGCCCTCTGTTTGCGGCACCTTACGCGTAGATGTGAGTAGATCCATGACATTAAGCATGATATCATTCTTCAGCATGTCAATATTGAGTATCTCGTCAAAAGACGTGCCGTCTGCCATGCACCCCTGCTGCAGAATGTTATATTCTTCAGTGCGGCACACATAAACATTACCATTATTTCCTGCGGCCGTCATAGATCCGCAGATAAATGCCACTTGGGCTTCTGTGAGATTATCCGGTGTCACGCCGGGGAGACGCTTATAAGCGAGAGTATAAGAAGAATTGTTTGTTCCTCTATTCGCCCCCATCGCATATCCCATAACGGCCGCCACTGCATCTGGAGTATCTCCCTGTGCGCAATACAGACCAAAAGAACGACGATAGGATTTCTTCTTTAGCTTTTCAAAAATCCCCGTCTTTTCCTCTCCGGCATCTTCTTGAGAATTAGATAGGTTATTTTTGCTTGAAGTCGTATAAGCAAGAAGCGTATCGGGCTGTGCATTTTCTACCCAATCTGCCAAGGATTCAATTTCTTTATCTGTCGCACCAAGAGGAATTAGCACATACCATTCTCCATTAGCCGCACGGCAGGCTTGTGCTGCAGCCAGTTTATCCTTGTCCTTGGTTACCTGAACACCGACCGCAAGACGAGACGGAGCAAGTGTCGCAGAAAAATACAGCTTGGCCGCTTTATATTCTGCGCTGTCCGGTTTAAACCCATCTTCAATCAACGCATCAGCGCTTGTGTAAATACGCACCCGTTCTGATTCGGGAATGACATTGCTTTTCCCGAGAATAAGTGCCATGTTGAATCCTTTTCTCTTGGCTGCCTTGGCCGCCAGATTGACCTGGATATCAATGATTGTTTTCAGTGATAATTTCGCCATTTACGGAATCACCCTTTCTTGATCGTAATACCGCCGCCATAAAGAATGACATCGGAAGTACCGGAACGGTTCGCGTCCACTTTCTTGACAGGAACTTCTTTGATACTTTTGATGTTTTCTTCGAACAGCAGCTGATTGTTGAACCGGAGTATAAGGTCGGTTCGTTCAAACCACATATTGTGAAAAAGCTCCGGTACATACTGTGGTGTATCAGAGCCAGGAATGATAAATATATTTGCAGAACGGAGCACAGAAGAACCGTCAAGAAACGTATGCCGAAGCTGCACCAAACGATCATAACCGTTGGGACCGTATGCGGTGAAAATAACCTGTAATACCCGGGTAGCATAATGCTCCCGCAGCAGGTCTTCTTCGTCATCTTTCCAGAGTTCATGTATTGGCTGCGACACATCGTCACCGTTTGCGTCCATGATGGTAATAAAGACAACATCCTCTTCCATCGTCCAATCAGGATTGCCGAGCGGAGGATAGGTCATCCGTACCGGCGGCTTTGTTTTCCTATATATCTTGTCAGGATCATATCCAAGCGACGTCATAGTCGCGCGATAAAACGCCGTTTTTAGAGCTCGCATAGTCTGAACAGGCATTTATACCACCTCCCCAGAGAGGCGAGTACATATTCCGCGATAAAATCCATAATCCTTATCCGGGAAGACGGCTACAATCTGATATTTCTCGTTATTCCAGACAAGAACATCTGAAAATCCGTTTTCTTCCAGCTGCCCCGTTACATAAATCGGTTCAGTGGAAAGAATTTTCATCGCCCCCGTCTGCCGGTTCCCTTCTGGAATTTTCTGCAGATCTCTTTCGGTTGCTACAGTAATAATCCCATGGAACTGGAGTGTAGACGGAGTTCCATTCTTAATGAATTCTCCATTTTCCCATACGCCAAATGAACGTAGAATGGTATAATCCTGTGACAATCGAGAGGAATGAATCACGCTTGACAAATTAATCATCGGCTATTCCTCCCTCACAACGTAAACAATGGAATCCCTCAATTCTCCGCTGTCAACAAGCGGCTTATCGCTCCCTTTTAGTTTCACCGTTTTTGGATCATTACGTGGCCACCCGTTGCGCGGATCCTTGAACCACGCCCGGCATGCATTCTGCGCGGTCATCCCCGTGCTTGTAATAGCCCGTTCCATCGCGTCCGCATTCCCGTCGGCCGCGGCCTTGACTATTTTAGAGAACTGCATCGCTATTTTTTCTTTGTTTGCCTTGATAGCAGGTTCTAAAACAGGACGAGGCGGAGAATGCCAGAGGGGGGAACCATGGGACTGAATATACAGAGAGAATGCCTCGCTGTATTTGAGCCCTCTGTCCATCCCTTCCTGCATTTCCTCTCGCATAGCTTTTCGCCTTATTCCATGGGTGTGGATGTAAAGAAGTTCTGCATTATTAATACCTTCTTCCTTTCGGCTTGATGTCTGCTGCGGTATGCCAACCTGAATCTGCCTTTTCTGCAAGCCTTGTAACCTTTTAATGAGGCCGGCAAATCCGCCATTGTACTCGTTATGCTCAACTTTACCTTTTGAGTTCACCATACGTACATCCCGCCTTTACCGACCATTTTTGCCAGCGTGGCAAACTGCACCCCGAAAGTTGTCAGTTTAAACCCGGCCCATCCGTTCAAGTCCTGTGTCAATGCAGACAAATCCATAGAATGAGAAACACCGTCCGCACTTTCGCTTGTAACGACGCCTGCCGTGGCAGCGGCAGAAAGAACAGAGGAAGCAGACGCTCCCTCTGGCTGCAAACTCTGAAGATAGAGGGAGCAAAAATGAGCGATAAACAAACCGATAGCATGTTTCCACATGGAATGATATCGCCCGCTGCTGACACAGGCGTTTCCAAGTTCCACATACATATCCAGCGCAGCGTCAGGGATTAACCCCTTAAACTGCGGATACAAAGACAGAAAATCCGCCTTTGAATATGCCGGATTATCTCCATGCTTGATATTAGATGCCTGCGTTATAATGCCTATCACAATTTTTACCCCCTTTCTTTATTATTTGCTCTTGGTTCTTCTTGTCGTTTTCGGTTTTACTTCAGATTCAGGTTCGACTTCATCATTGGATTCAGCGTCTTCATCTTCATCTGATTCTGTTTCTCCGGAATTTTCATCAGGATCTGCAGGTTCGGATTCAGAAGCAGGAGGCGCTACAGGTTCAGAGGCGGCCTTTCTTACATCTTCCTCTGTTTTTGTATCGCTATCCTGCGCAACGATGATGTCCCCATCTTTTACAGCAAGGTCAAAGATCCATGTCTTTTGAATCCATGACGGAGCATTTTCCATTTCCATTCCGCCACGGGAAGTGAATTGCTCCCCGTCAAGTTCAAAGCAGAATTTCTTTTTTGTTAGAATGATCATAAATTACCTCCTGTTAAATACCGTCAAAGTAGCGAACCGGCTGATAATAATTGAACTTAACCTGCCCAATCTGTGCAGCGAACAAAGTCAGATACGCGGCGCGTTCCACGGACGGCTGGGTCATAGCGCGGGTAATCGGCACGGTGATGTCAAAGTTTACCTTGTCTTCATCGTTGACATAAACCACCATGCGGTTAGTTTTACCGGTACCTGCCTTAATGCACCAGCGGCACGGTTCAATAGCAATATCCACGCCCTGATTCTTGGCGATATTGTTCTGCAGCAGATATTCAAGGATGGAAATATTCCCGGCGTCGGATACTTTCTGCTTCACAATGAAGGCATAATTTTCCGGCGGAATCAGAATGTGATTCGGCATACCGGACAGGTCATATTCAGCCGCTTTCCACGCTTCCACAAGAGCGTTATTGATATCCTGCAGGATTTCATCCGCCGTCTTTTTCGTCCAAAGCGGAGAACCTGCCGCACCGTTTACAACAGTACCTACCGTGACTTTCTTGTCGTTAATCAGACCGGAAGTGCCGAGGGAATCAAACCCAAGATAAACGTTTTTATCAATGGTCTTGTTGTAGTTAAGGCGAATGCCTTTATCAAGCATATCTTCCAGAGAACGTCCAATCTGCTGCAGCTTAGCCTGATCAACAAACGGAACCTGCATAGCATGCATCCACGTAAAGGTTTTGAACAGGTTTTTGCTGGTGCTGACCTGCATTACCGGAACCGCGGTCGTACCGGATCCAACGATCGAATAATCATTGGCGCCTGTAGTTCCATAATCAACATCAAAAGTGGACGTGAAATCTACCCATCCGCCGCCTGTTTTTGCAACGATGTCTCGCTGCCAGGTAACAGAAGAGAGAGGTTCCCTAATTTTCGGATCTACTTTTTCAAGTTCGCCCACAAGATAAGCCATGCCGGACGCAATTGCCGCGTCATAAGCAGAACCATAAAAAGCCTGTTTGCCGCCTGCGCGCATAGCCGCGTTGGCCACTCCCATCATTCCGGCATTCGGTGTAAACATAGAAACAGCGTTATTTCCCATTATTTTGTACCTCCTTCTATTACGCGTTCAGACGGGTCAGAATAGTGATTTCCGCCACGCCATTTGCGTCAACATAACCATTTGTCCACTGTACATTTGTTAGCTGTACAGTGTTAGCTCCATCAGCTATAGCTTCAAATCCGCCGACAACGCCGCTGGAAATTGCAGAATTGGCTTTGATGCGGACAAATACAGCCCCGCCGGCTTTTGGTGTACCATTATTGCATTTAACGACAACAGATCCGCGATTAATTGCGGAGACAAGGTCCTGCTCATTGTAAGCTGTTTCGTTCTGATCATTGTAAGAGACAGCCTGTTTAACTACACGGAGCGCAACACCACCAAATTTAGCGGCAGTAAATGTGGCGCCCACCGCAGAATAAGTATTGTCATCATTCGCCGCCAGAGCCGCACCGAACGGTACCGCGGCAGAGCCCTCTTTCAGCTGGCGGGATGTAACGACATCGTCCGGGGTTCTTGCATAGGTCCCCGGGAACCCATAGTTCATAGCTACTCCAATTGCTTTTCCACTCATTGTGTTTTCCTCCTTTTAGTTCTTTTTGTAATGTGGATTATATTTGTCTCGAATCATGCGACCAAGTTCACGGTCATCCATTGCTTTGTCTTTTGCTTTTTTGTGACCGTTTTCTTTGGCTTTCATAATGGCGTCATATCCATCATCGCGAATGTTGCCGCGAATCAGATCCGCAAGACTATCTGCAGCTTTCTTTCTCTGGCTTTTAGGCAGAGCCGCTACAACCGGCTTCAATGCACTGATAGCTTTCAGAGCAGCGTCACGAGCAGCTTTGGCTTCTTCCTCGTCTTCCGGTTCTACAACGTCTTCATCGTCATCTTCTGTTTCTTCCTGCTTGGCATTGATTTCTTTCGGATCAACTTCTACATCACTTTCATCATGGGTTTCTTCTTTTTCGCCCTTGAGCTCTTCTTCTAATGCGTCCAGCGCATCAGATTCCTCTGCCGGTTTTTCTTTATCCGGCTTTTCAGCAAGAGCGGCAATAGCATCTTCAATCTTTTTGAGACGTGCGTCGAGTTCTGCATCGATCGTGCTCTTCGGTTCTTCTTTTTTCTCTACTACCGGAACAGTCTTTGCCGGATCATCTTCATCAGAAGCAGGCTTCATTTTTGCCGCTGCTTCCAGATCTTCCGGAGTAGTATCGCTGTCATGCGCAAACGCAGAAAGCATACGCCCCCAAATACTGTTTTTACTTTTTTCTGACATTGTTTTTCCTCCTTTTCGTGAATCACGAATAGAAACTTTGTGTCCAGCGCGCCCTTTTTCGACGACGGCTACATGATTACCGCGGATTTCCCGCTGTGCGTAGGTGTCGTCATCTTCCGGATCCCACAGGCAATCATACCCGCAAGAAATATCGCGCTTTCCATTTTCAATCTTTTGTATCAGGTCCTTGTCATAGATAAGCAGATCCGCTACAACGCAGTCGGATAAGGCACCATCACCGCGACGTACATCACGGCAGGTGCCTTTAATATATCGACCAATATTGTCCGGCGTTACGTCTTCGCTGGGATGTTCATCCACGACCGGTTTACCCTCAAAACTTGCTAATGCCGCCTTACTGAATACCTCTTCTTCAGGCCTCTTAACAACATAGATTTTCTCCGGATTTTCTCCCCCGAACTCCATTCCCCGGTATTCCTGTGTACCTATCCTTGCAATAGGCACTTCTTTACACACAAGGTACCCCTCTGGAGTTCGGATCATATGTCCGGAGATTTTACTTCCGTAAAATGCCCTCATTTATCCCCCTTCTATTTTTTTAAATTCAGAAAGCCGCATATACCGTATACGTCCATTCCTGTATACCTTATGCGGCCAAGAAACATCATCATATTCTATCAACGGAGCGGCATAACAGCGGCAATTTGGAAACTCGCCGGCATGATATTTTCCGTAATCCTTCATATCAATCAGAGCCTCCGGAGACGGCGGGTCATTCCAATTGACCAGTACGCCGTCCATGTGACGGTGGGAAGAACGCACCCTGGAATCTTCCGATGTTTCCCAAATATACCAATTGAGCCCCGCGCTTTGCGCCCTTGAGCGTGTCAACGCAGAGGCCGCTTTTGAGGATTCCGTCCGGGCAATTAATTTAGCATGCGCCCTTGTCATCGTCGGCCATTGCTTGAGTATGTCATCTATCATGTCTTCTGACCGAATACCAGCCGACTGTCCTTCAGACACTATATTTGATACACGTTCTGCAGCCTCATTTGTCATGGATTGAATCAAATGGGAATTTCGGGAAACGATATCCCAGTAAATATCGTTCGCTTCAAGTTCTTTATGCAGCAATCGATATATCATGCGTCCTTTAGAACCTGCTCGGGCGGCTTCCCGCCACGTTCTGTGTCCATCAGAAAAGGCGTGTGTAGCCATGGATCGTGCCGCGTCCTCGCATGCTTTTTCAAAAGTAGGAGAGCGGGCAAGACCACGGAGAACAGAAAGCATTTGAAAAGGACTTTCTGCATGAGCCATCTCACGCTCCAGTCCTTTCATAATCCTTTCTATTGCAGCGGCATACCGCTTTTCTGTCATTCGATTTGGTTTGAAGTTTCTTTTCATGTTTATTCACTTAATCTGCCGGATTCCGTGTTGCATATTCCTGTCCATAGACTTTTTTCATAAGGCATCGAGCTTTTGCGGTTTCAGCGGCATATTCATTATACATATCCTTGTTTAAATACGTTTCTGCTTTATCAAAATATTTTTTTAACGTTTGTGATACAGCTTCATGTTCATTTTCAGGGAATTTCTTTTTATTCATTTCAAAGTCTGCTTCAACCTGTTTTTTCATCGCTGGAGTTATGATTGCCCGACTTGTAGTCGGGTCTATTTTCCCCGGCTTAGCTGCACTTGCCAGATTTTCCATTGCCTGCACCTTGCTTGATCGTGCAGGTTTTGATCCACCGTTATTGTCGGCGTGTAATTTTTTCAAAATATCATTACACGCTTGATATGTTCCTCTATACCAAGCCACTTGTTTTTTTGATACCTCACCATTCGGGTGTTTTTCCAGCATTTTCTGCCATTTTTCAAGCTGAGCTTTGGAGTCTTCTTTCGTAGCGATGACCTCTTCCTCGTCAAAATACGAATTCTCAAAAGACTTAGTCGTATGGTTTAACCCTTCCTGATACGCAGGGTGAGATCGGTAGTTAAATTTCGTTCCTGAATCTTCTTTGTTAACACTCCCACCATAAAACTTCTCTCCATTAAATTTCCCCCCGGCACCAGCAACAATTTCTCCATTTTTAACAAGTATATGAGAGCCTTTAATCGTTTTCCACTCTTCTTCTGCATCATAAGCTCTTATTCTTCTTAAATTTTCTTTTGTTTTATCCATAATTTACCTCCTCGCAAAATAATCATATTGTTTGTCACAGCATAGATCTAAATACTCAATAAATCCACTGTATTTAACGGTGCCGCCTTGAAATTTAATGAATAAAAAGCTATACTTATTGTAAAGAAGTAGATTACCGACAGCAGAAAGTCGCCTATGCTGCCAAATAATGATGGGGACCAGAGTATAATTCTGGACGGCGTCCATCCGGTAATCTATTTTTTGTTGCGTGATTTATACGCCGTCAAAACGAAAGTAAACTTATTACCCTGCAAACTCGGGCTTATAATAGCTACCTTCCCGTCTTTGTATACCTCAAATGTAGCACGTCCATTGTTTGAAGGTGCCACCTTTCCGTTTGTAATCACATCATCCAGGTCATAAAGCAAGGATTTTATCTTTTCATCAGTAAACCCCTGCTTTTTTCTTTGGGATATAATATGGCGCAATCCTAATCGTTCATTACCGTAGACGAGAGCAATGTCACCGAATGTCTTATTTCTAAAAGCGGACTTCACATGTCCTTTCTTTTCTGTCAGTAGCTTATCTACAGCCGCCTTTCCTTTGTATCCGGTGAATTCTTCACCCAATACATCGGAAATATCTGACGTGGTCTTTTTATCATTATCTTCTTCATTTGCACTTACGCTCCCGCCGTTTGATGTAAATTCTCCATTTTCATTTCTTGGGTGCTTGCTTTCATCAAACTCATCATCATTTACATGACTGTTCATTTCAGAGGGTTCCATGCCTGTTATATCACCAAACCCGCCAATCTCCCCTTCCTCTTCTATTTTATCGGAAGCGTTCATAATATCCTCATCTGTGATGTTTGTCCATACACCGGTACGCTCGCTTTGCTGCTTGAGCTCCTGCAGCGCAGTACGTTTAGACACAAGCCCTGCATTAAGTGCCGTTACCACGTTCTCCGTGCCCGTTTTAGCCAGCTCGCTCCGCTCTTTGTCGCTTGGTTCAGACACCGGGTCAAAATCGAAATCTAAATCATCAGGAACTGCCCCGAAAACGCTCATGCAGAGAATCGGCAACAATTTATTCAGTATTGGACGCAGTTTTGATTCCTGCTCTTGTCCAATCATGTCATAGTAATTCTGCAGGTCACTTTCGCCTGTTGCATTCATCCCGGCGGGAGCCCGTCCAAATAACTTTGTGGCAGGTATCTGTGCCGCACCGGATATATCCATCATGAACTGCTGGTAAACCTCGGAAATTCCTCCGAATGTATACTGATGTGTTTCGAAACCGTCTTCTTTATCCAACACCTGTACACCGCTATTACTCATGAGCCAGTTTTGCGCCTGTATCGTTTTGTACAATTCCGCCTGTGTTTGTTCGTCCGTCGCAGAAAGTGTTTGCCCAAGATCGTTCATCTTGAGTACACGAAGCGACGCCATGAACGTGAGCTGTGCAATATTCCAGGAAACATTATCCCGCTTCTTCAGCTCGTCAAACACGGATTCAATGACCGATGCGCCCCATTGCTCTTCCGCCTGACTCTCCCAGTACGGCAGATCATCTCCGATGAAACGAAGCACACGTGAATTATGAATCTTGGTAGTTACACCGGATACGGTATCCGTTACAAGATAATACTTCGGAAGCCCATATTCCGGGTCGCTGATATCACCTATCAATTCTCCAGAGGGAGAAACACCATTCCACCGGTCTAAAACCGTAATACCACAGAAATCCCCCGGCATTATACGATCCAAATCAACAGGTTCTGCAAGATCATACCCCTGTCCCTTAATCAGCATGACGCCTACCGCGCCACCATATAGACGTCCCCACTGCATGCCCGTTTTGATTTTCTGTATGAGCTGCGTACGGCGGAGGACAAGGTCTATTCGCTTCAGCGCCTTCGGATCTACTTCCGTCGTGATAGTAATCCAATTCTTGAGCATGTCTCCCGGAATAATGTCTACAATACGGCGCATTATCCAGTGTTCGCGATACAAACTGTTCAGCAAGTTATAATTTCTTGTCAGACGCTGCATTTGATAGGTGGTTCCCTCCATCAAGCTCGGCATCCCTGCACCTATTCGCGCAAGAGCGTTAGCAAATGCGTCGCGGGCGGGCGCTCTTTTCGGGTTTCCCGCCGGTACCTGTATTCTTTTTTTCTTACGCATTCGCAAGCCTCCTTGATCTGATTACTGTCTGACAATAATAACGCAGAGCGTCGACGCTGTGGTCGTTTACCTTTATCGGTTTTTCCCTGCCGCCATTCTGTATAGCCTTTTCATCCCATGCGTAGCTTTGCATTTCTTTAACAAGCATAGGGCAGTTCTCTTTGTATATTCGAATTTTCTTCTTTGTGAGCATTTTATTAACTGTGCGGATTCCTTCCAGCACACTGTTGTCCGCATTAATCGTATCCACTGTTTCTTTTGCTCGAAGTCCTCTGTTTCTCATTTCTATTTTGAAGCTGGCAGCAGACGGGTCAATGATAACCGCCGACGGCGCATAGTCTACTGAATTAATAAACTCCATGAGATCATCACCGTATTGACTGTTATCCTTTTCATGCTTCCCCTCTTCCCGACTGTTCCAGTAGTATTCTTTTACCACCCACGCAACGTCTCCGTCGTCCCATATATCCAAGAAGCACATCGGATTGACGGTGCCATAGTCGATAGATATATACCGGCGGTACAATCGCGGATTATTGTAAATATATTCCAGTTGGTTTTTATCAAAATACAGGTCATCGCTCCAAGCATCTTTATAAATAGCGCCTTGAGCCATGACCCACAATCCCAAAATAAAACGCTTATAAAATACACCGCTGTAGGTCGTTTTATAGCGTTCTCTCACGTCTTCGGAAAGAGAGGGATTATCGTCCATTGTGAAATGGAGATGAAGCATTCTCTTTTCTTCTTTTTTCTCTATCCAGTTTTTGAGAAACCAATGCATGGGACTTTCCGGGTTGCAGTTGAACCACATCTTTGCTCCCGGCACAGAACAACGCCCTGTCGCCTGATTGACGAATGATTCCGGCATAAGCGCCACTTCATCGCAATACAATCCGGCAAGTGTCATGCCCTGTATTAAATCTTGAGATGACTCATCTCTTCCGCCGAAGATGTAAAAGTAATTCACGGATTTACCGTTATCTATGATAATCGTATTGCTCGTCCGGAACTCCGTCACTTCATATCCGCGAGCATACAACACAGGTTTAAGCCAATTCCAGACGTTTCGCCTGAAAGAACCGACCGTTTTGCCGCACATAGCAAAGTTCTGTTTATCGTATGTTTGCATTGCCCATAAAACAAAGCTGATAGCCATTGATACCGTTTTACCAGCTCGAATACTGCCATCGGCTATAATTCCGTTGTAATTGAGGTAGGGGGATCCATGACACCACCAAGTAAACGCCTGCATTTGACGACGGGAAAATTCTTTAAACCGGATAACCGGCTCTATCACGTTTTTCATTCATCCCACACCTTCCTCGCGGAATTTCTTAGTGCCTCCGTCAATCCATCATCAGCATAGTCCGTTTCATTGATTTCTTTTTCCTTATTGCCTGTTTTTATCTCAATATCGGAATCCCGTGCCTTTCTCTCAAGCCCTGCGCCTTGCACTAAATACTGCAGCAGTAACTTCGGGTACAGTTCTTTAGATTTCATTTCTTTTAGCGCTTCCAGCGCCTTTTTCTGAATGAGAAGCCCAATTTGCGCCTGCTGCTCGTTCATTTTCTTTATCGCATTACAGGCCTCTGCAAATTCCTGCCGAGCCAGCTCGTTATCGTAAGCGCGGGCCCTCTCGACCCAATTCCATTTGCCGCACCAACCGGTGATGAGCGCCCTTGATTTGTTCAGCTTTTGTACTACCCTTGTGCAAGATCTTTTATCACCCATCTGGTAGTAGAGTTTAAACGCGGCATAAGCTTCTGAAGATTCGCCTTTTTTACGCTCCCATTCGCATTCGGCTCTTCGCCTTCCCAAAAGTCACCACCTCCCGTTACTCTAAGGTGGCTCCCGCTTCTTCCATTACATCCTTAAGTAATTTTATCTTTCCGTCACGCTCCACCTTTATTTCAAGATTTCCGGATTCTTGTATGTACCGCCTTATGATCACATCACAATACTTCGGGTCAAGCTCCATGAGCATTGCTTTTCGCCCCATCTTCTCACAAGCAACCATTGTCGTACCACTTCCGGCGAAGCTGTCAAGTACAATATTCCCTGGTTTACTGCTATTCTCGATTTGATAAGCAAATAAGCCGACCGGCTTCATCGTCGGATGGTCTTCACTGCGATTCGGCTTGCTCATGTCGATAACCGTCGTCTGCTTTCTGTCGCTGTACCAGTTATGCGGTGCACCCTGCTTCCATCCGTACAAGCACGGTTCATGTTTCCATTGATAATCCTGCCGTCCGAGAACCATTTGATTTTTGTTCCAAATCAAGCATTCCTTAACATCCCATCCGATATCCTTACAAGCGCCGCGGAAATTAAACCCTTCCGAATCGGCATGCCAGATATAGAATGCGGATCCGGGCTTCATGTTATCGTTCGCCGCTTTGAATGCATCAACTAAAAACTGGCGGAAATCTCCGTCAGCCATCTTGTCATTCTCTATCGTCAATGCGTCTTTTGTCTTGCCGACATAAGCTACATTATACGGCGGATCCGTAATATATAAATCAGCCTGCTGCCCCCCCCAACAAACGATTGACATCTTCCGGCTTCGTACTGTCGCCGCATAAAAGACGATGGTCACCTATGATAAACAAGTCACCCGGTTTGGTAAATACCGTTTCCTGCGTTTCCGGTATTTCATCCTCTTCTATGTCGTCAGATGTCAACTGTTCGCCTATCAAGTCGGCTAAAGCGTCCTCGTCAAAACCGGTCAAATCCATATCAAAATTCTCTGTCTCCTGCAGATCTTTTAGAATTTCAGAGAGTTTATCATTATCCATCTCCGCCAGCTCGGCTATCCTGTTATCTGCCAAGAGATCAGCGTACTCTTCTGCTTCCGTCGCATATTCCTGATATTCGACAGGCACCCATGCCAGTCTTGCGTCAATAGCTGCCAGCCTTCGGCCATGCCCTTTTACAATCAATCCGCTTCGCTTTGATATTGTAATCGGAGCCCGCCACCCGGCACTTCGGATAATCTCGCCGAGGAGTTTTACTTGCTGCTCGTTATGCTGATTTGGATTTTGCGGATTCGGCTGCAGCTGTCCAATCGGTAAAATCTCGTCGTATGAACAGAAAACCGCGACATCATCCTTTGTGACAATACGCGGTTTTGCAGATGTTTTGTAATCAATCATTGTTAAATTCCTTCATCGAATGCAAGCAAAAAGCCGGGAAACTCATCAAACCCGACTTCCTGCTTTTATAGAGTTGTATGAAAGCATCGGGCGGCGACGTTTATTGCCCGAACTTTACACTATCATAATACCACATTTAAAAGTCGCATTTAGTCGCAACTTGTGTTTTTCGTGAAATTTCTTGAATTGCTCGGTCTCTCATTCTTATACATGTACTCCTGTCAAAATGATGATCCAGCGATATTTTCTCCCAAAGAATATTCATAAAATACCTGTCGATCATAATCGACTTTTGCTCTGGGTCGGAAAGCAAAGCAAGCAGCCTGAACCCTCTTGTAATCATGTCACCGTATCTGTTGAGCTCTTTTATCCGCAATTCTTCTGCTTGTGCCATCTTTTGTTCGAACGCAATCACGATATCCGATAAATCGGAAGATACGCCGCCGTCTACCGGCTCTTTATCGTATCGACAACCTTTGAGTGAAAACAGATCCATCTCGTATTGCTGGCGGTATTGATTCAAAGAGTCAATATGCTTTCTGCATCGCCGAATTTCTTCAAAAAACGCTTCGATATCACCGCGTACCCGTTTCGATTCACGATTTAAATTCGTTTTCGTTTTTTCATAAGTCGGATCCGGATTATGAAAAACACTCGGTCGCATTCCGTTATTCATCATCTTCTCCTTTCAGGATTTTTAGCATTTCATTTCTATGCAAGCATGCCTCTTTTTCTGTTGTAAAGCAGTTCCCTGTATGCCTGTTAAGAATATCAAGTATCCTGTATCTCAGAAACATTGCGCCGATTATTACTCCGTCAGTATCAACGTAAAAATAAGTTTCTCCTCCCTTTGGTTTAAACGGCCTTTTCTTAAATCTGCATTCTTTAAAATATTTTATGAACATGCTCCACATATCGGTTTTGTGCCAATCTTCATCACTGTCTTTTAGAAGCAGTTCATCTTTATGAAATTTATATGTGCTGTACACAGAGTTTTTACAGCATGCTTCAAATTCCTCATTCTCTACCACTCCGATTCTTTCCATCAGTAATTCAATTACTTCTTCTTTTAGTGTTTTCATACTTTCACCTGCTCCACATTTTCAACTAAAAATCCATAATCTCTCAATTCGTATTTATCAAGCCAGCGCTGAACAACATTATTGACTGCGCATTCAAGTTTTTCTTTCTCATCATTATCGACACCCTCAAGAAAACCTTCTGCATATTCTCCATAAATCGCATATGCTCTATCTATTAAATCTTGAATGATATCATCTGCATATACCTTTGGGCACGGGCTTGTTATCCGACCGACATAGAAGCATATAACACCACCACCTATATATCCATCAAAAACTTCTGAATATTGACATTTTTTTACACTCGCCAATTCCTTCCGTCCATCTTCAATAGCCGCTTTCTTTGTCGGGTATGTCATATATCCGTTATAATTTTCTCCATCCAGTGACACTACCCATTCTTCTTTACCTTTACTCATGCTTTTTCTCCTTTCCTCAATGCAGCGTTTTTCACAAACACCGTCCATCTTGTTTTCGCTCTTTTATCCCCGAAAATCGGCTTATACGGCGATAGTTTTATAACATCCGCAAACGGTATCTGTTCACAATTCCATTTGAAGACAAGTACTCCGTCATTTCTCAGAACACGGAAACATTCCTTGAAAGCTCGTTCTATCCACGGCAGCCATTCGGACGGTAATTTTCCGTATTTTAGAATGATCCATCCCGTATCTCCGCCATTTTTTAAATGCGGTGGGTCGAATACTACCATGTCATATTCTTCATCGGGCATATCCATCTTTGTGACATCTCCAATAAAATCAGGCTTTACGCTGAATTTTCGTCCGTCGCATAATTCCGTCTGCAGCTCCCGATTGTCCTGAAAATCCACGAAATCCAGATCCTTTTCATACCAAAACATTTTTCCGCCGCAGCAGACGTCAAGAATTTTCACTCTTCATTCACCTCAATCTCAATCCTTGGATTTTCCCTGTCGGTAAACACCTCTTGCGTTAAATGCACGTATTTCCTGCTGTCGTTCGGTATAAGATCCATATCCTGCATCGCGTCAAGAATAAACTTTGCCGCACTCATGACATTGTCTTCATCCCGGCGCATATCCTTTTCGTAATATTCGATACGGATATTCACTTTTTCGGTAAACTTCCGCCCTTTCGTTTGCGGCCGCAGTATGAGAATAATCTCTTTCTGTGTCTTTTTCTTGACGCCAGCTCCTGCATACTTGTTCAGCCTGTTAGCCGCGATCAGGTCATTCATGCAGGGCAGCCGCCCGGGAATTATGAGCTTCATACTCCACCGCCTAATCGAATCAAAACGTATGCCAGCGCTACTAATATTCCGATAAAAACGCACTGTATGAGCATTAGATATAGTTCAAACTGTCCGAAAAGATAATATTTATCCCCTCTGTCACTGTAAAGTTTCACTTCATGCTCCTCTCTCGATAACCGGAACAATATCCTCTTTCTTTAGCGTGTCGTACAAGAATAGACGTCCCTTTTGCGTCCATTTTGTATTCATCTTCACGGCTTCCCGCCCATCAGCATGCGTAATACTCACCGTCTCGCTGTGAGTATATCCTCTTGCCTGATGCCTGCTGTAGAGTAACCATTGTCCGGACTGATTGTAGATAATCCCAAGGCTATGAAGAATTTTATTCATAGCCTGACCGCTCATGCCATAGTCCTTAGCAATTTGCGTAATCGTGACAAGCGATCTGTTCTTCAAAATAAGATCTGTGTAGTCCGCCTTCGGCTTCAGCTCACCGATGAGCTGCTTCTGTCGAGCGTTCTGTACAGCAAGACTTTTATTTTCATCCTGAACTTTTTTATACTCTGTTAGAATCTCGATAAAAGCCGTCGGATTATTCAGAATATTCTGTACAGCCCCATCCGTCATATACATGCCTGTTTTGCGGATCGCCGGAATGACTTCATCAGCAAGTTTCGCCTGAAACCTCTTTGCCGTTCCGTTGCTCGCCCTGAAGCCGAGCCTGTACACCATATTTTCCGGGATGTAATCATCCCTGCCGATTTCTTTGGAAAGACCAAACTCAGATAAGTAGCGATTGACCCTCGCCCACCGAATTACCTCGTTGCCACTTTTGGCAACGGTCGTAAATCCGAAGCCTCTCGCTACATCCTCTGCGTTGAGATATGCCGTCCCGGTAACCGGGTCTAAATATCCCTTCACGTTTTCGATGGTGATCAAGTTATTCATTTTTCGTGCCTCTCTCTGTAAATCCGCTCTTCTTCATCGCGCAGTTTCCTTGCTGCTTCGTCAAGCTTGATAGCTGCGTACATGATCAGGACAATAAACAGTACGACGCTTACTACATCCATAGCTGTATCCATTTTTATCCCCCCTTAAAACGGTAAATCATCATTCTGCGGCGGGAGTTCACTCTGCGCCGTTCCGAACTGCTCAAAATTGCCCGATCCTGTTTCCTCTACTACCGCTTGCGCTTTCTTGATATTGAGAGGCATTGCGACAAACTCCGCAACAATCTCTGTCATGTACTTCTTGTCGCCTTTCTTGCCGTATGAGTAATTGCTGTAGCGCCCTTCGACAAACACCGGCATTCCTTTCTGCAGATGGTTTCCGATGGCTTCCGCCCACGGGCTCCATGCTTTTACTCGTACATAATCCGTAAACTCTTGCTTCTCTCCGTTCTGATTGACAAAATACCGATTGACCGCCACCGTCATCGTTGCTACCGCTTTCCCGGATGATGTGTTCTTGATTTCAGGATCTCGGACAAGGTTTCCGCAAATTTTACAATCGTTCATGTTTGGCATTTTTCATTCTCCTTTTCTTTTCTTAGACATAAACGTCTATTCTCCCGGATTCATAAGCTTTCCTTATTTCGTCAAAAGCGTTTCTTGCGTCTTCTTCTGTTTCGTATTCCATCTCAAGCTGTTTATACGTCCCCGGCATGTAGATGATGAGATTTTTCCCTTTCTGCTCAATGTAGGACGGATTCATTGCGATGATATCCTTTTCTTCTGACACGACCATAAATCGATTATTTCCCATTTTATTGCTCCTTTCTCAAACCTCATTTTTCCGCAGGCTTTCTCCTGCTTCTATAAGCAACCTGTTCGCATGCTTCAACCTGTCAAAAATCCGTGCCATGTACCTCTGATTCATTTCTTCCGGCGTCTTATTCGTCGTAATGATTACCGGCAGGAGTTCGTTGTATCTCTTCGATATAATCGCGTCGACCGCGTTCAGTACCCAGTCATTTTGATACTCCGCTCCCATGTCATCAAGAATCAGTAAGTCCGTTTCTTTTGTGCGTGTTCTCACCTCTTGTGAAAGATTATTCTGCAGAAGGCTGTCCATCAATTCCGGCATCGTGATGAAATACGCCCGGTTATAATCTTTCATAATCTCCTGCGCTATGGCCACCGCCATTGTTGTCTTCATGCGTCCTACCGGTCCGGCGAATATAAGCCCTTGCCCTTTTGCCTTATGTTTTTTGAAATTCTTAGCGTAATCTTTCGCGATGGCATAATGGCTTTTCAGCAGCTTAGAATCCGGTAATCCTTTTCTTTCAATGTTCTGAAACGTGCAAGCATGGTACCGCCTGCCTATTCCGGCTTTATACAGCCGATTTGTCCATTTTTTTCTTTCTTCTGCCGCCTCTTCCGCTTCCATTTTTGGATTTTGCTCATTTAAGCGGCCATTGTTTTTGATAAATGTCTCCATTTTTTTCCGGAGATCATCCATATCCTGTCCGATTCGTTCCATTGTCACCACCCATCTTTAATACCTTTCCACTCTTCCGGAGAAGCAATATGTCCGTAGCTTCCTCCCGCTTTTTTCTGCTTCGGTCTTTTGAGCGGCCAGAACCCGAGCCATTGATTTTCAATTGACTGCTCTACAATGAGAATGGCGTCCTCTATATTCCCGTTTGATAATTTTTTGAGTTGTGTCAAATTCTTTTTAAGAGCCGTCGGTGATACAGAAGATTTCCTATGTTCTCTCATGTCCATCCACTTTTTGATTGATTTCTCCAGTCCGGGAGAAGAGGAAGAAAACGATTTGATGATTTCCGTTTTCAGAGAAGACGCTTTGTCCTCTACCTCTTCCTCTACCTCTTCCTCTACCTCTTCCTCTACCTCTACCTCTTCCTCTACCTCTTCCTCTACCTCTTCCTCTACCTCTTCCTCTTCCTCTACCTCTTCCTCTACCTTGTTGGATTTATTCCAGAGGTTATTCGATTTATCACGGAGGAAATCGGTATTTATTCCAGGGGAAATATTTTTGCATAGAAAATCCCCTGTGACCTTCACCGACTTTCTTTTCAGACGGGCTACTGCATCAAAGTAGCGCTGCTGAATACCGTGTGAAGTAAGAATTCCGTACTTCTGAAACATGTGGCTGTCAAAAAACTCAACTGAAACCGCCTTTCGAACGGTATCCTCTACTGCACCCTCGCTCACGCCGAATTGCTCAGCTATGAGGAATGCCAGATCGTTATCGTATTTCACGTAATACCCCTCTTCTCGAAAAATATTACAGAGCAACGCGATCAGTATCGGTATTGATTGATTGCCACAGTCCTTTTTTATCTTCCGGACCTTTACGCTTTCAAAGAAATCAACATCCAGTGTGAGATAGTCCAACCCTTGTTTAAGTTGGCGCCCCACGTTATCACCCCCTTTGAAGGTTTATAACGAAATTTACTCATTCCAGCGGATACAGAGTTCCGTTTACATACTCATAAATCCTGATTCCTTTTGCTTTTGCATAGCCGTATTCCGCCATGCAGCCGCGGCTCTGTCTCCAGTAACCGGATAAAATCAGAAGAGTGCAGTTGTTGAGAAGCCTGAAATCGTACCGGAGAATATCCGTCTCTTCCATTCCCTTCCCCTCAAAAAATGAGTATGTATGGAGCGGAGAAATGATAGTTAAGTTAGTGTATTTCTTCATGATGTCATACGCAATATCTCCAGCATCTTTCAGGTTATTTTCTTTGACTTCTTTAAAATATGTTTGAGTTTCCAGTTTTATTGGAGCGTAAGGATGGGCCAAGTAGGCCATCCCGCACTCCAGCTTCGGCAACGAATTTCTCTTAATTTCTTCCATCTGTTAATACCTCCCCCGTTTCCTTATCCACCGTCGGCGGTATCGGGTCAAATGAGATTTCCTCATCCTGCGGCGTTTGTGCTTCCGCGTCGATGGTTACCGTTTCGTCCGGGAGATCTGTCATATTTTCCGAAATACTGGTTTTAATCGTTTCGTCTTCTTTGACCTGTTTTGCGAAATCAGATTTTAAAGGCGCGTATTTCAAAACTTTCTTAAGTACGGTCTTCTTTGCCATTTCGTCAAAATCCGTTTGCCAAGGCCCGTTTTTATATATTTTTGACTTCGCCCGCGCAAATTGATCCACATCCTCCCTGCTCATGACTTCGAACCCTTCTCCGCCGTTTTTCAGCTTGATGACAGCGTAGTATAAGATGACCGGGCCCCTGTCTTTCATGGCTGGTACGTGTTTCAGTTTCGGGTTCAGCCCAAGCTCGTATTCGAATGTATCGTTTTCATGAACTTCATGCGCCTGTATGCTCTGTACTTCACCGCTTCTATAAGCAAGATCAATCAGTCCTTTATATCCAAGCTGGAATTGTACCTGATTGCCGTATGGGATAAGGTAAGCCTGTCCGATGGGGGTATTCGGCTCTACACCCAACTGTGCAGCCTGCATCATTGCTCCGAGAAAACTTTCCGGTGTGCATGCCTGCAGCTTTTTATTGCTCGACAGTGCCGTAAATACCATCCGGGTAAACCGTTCCGGTGTAATGACCGACGGTAATGCCTTTTTAATTTCAGGCTCCATTGCCCGAATTAGCCCTTGTAAAGATGGCTTTTTGTTCTCCTGCTTTGTTTTTACGATTCCTTTTGCTGCATTCATTTCTTGTCCTCCTGTTTTATTTTCATATAATGCGCCCATATCAGGATAGGTTTTCCTGCCGGCGTGTGACCTATTTTTACAAGAGCGGATTCGTTCACCTTGTCCGCCAATGTTCCACGAAGGGGAGGGGATTTTAGCCCCCTTTGTATACTGACTTTTGCGCCTATCTTGAGGGCTGTAAACTCTTCAATGCTCATCAGTAGACCTTCATCATGCGGCCTGCTTCGCCGACTTTGATAAATCCCATCGCTTTGAGTGCCTCATAGCTGCCGCTGTCTTCTTTTTTAACGCGTGATAAGCTTATAGATTCTCTCGGCTTGGTTGCTTTCCATGTAACTTTTCTGTCACCGAGGTGCCCGACTTCGTTTTCTCCAAGCAGTGCCATTAATTCATTTTTTGCCGCCTGTATGGCCTCTTTTGCCTCATTTTCTTTTGCTTTGGCCAAGTCATATTTTTCAAAAATCCGCAATGCCTCTTCCGGCAAGTCTATCTCTTTCCCGTTCGGCGTATTGTACAGCCCGACAAGCGTGTGGACTGTAGAATCACTGCCGTCTACCGCAGGCATTGTCTGTTCTGTGACGTGGTTCCAAAATTCTTTTTCCTGCTCCCTGATGTACTTGATATCATCTTCGTTACGCATGATCTTCTTTACCCGGAAATCGTTGCCGCCGATAAGAGCTCCGATATACCAGTAATCCGCGCCCGTAACTGCCATGTAATGCATGCACTGGCAGTAGTAGCTGTCCGGTACTGTCATGTCCTGCGGATCGTCTTTATCGCCCCACTGCTTGCTCATGCGCCAGTCTGCCGTCTTGATTTCAAGACCGGCATTCTCTCCGACTATCCAACGGTCAATATTGGCCAGCATATACGGATAATCGTTATCTCGAAGAGTTCCTCTTCGGCGTACCTTTTTATCTGTAATTTCTTCAAATCTCTGCGCGATTACCGGCTCCATGTGGCTGCCCCACCAGACCCTCTCGTTTTTTGACAAGTCTTCCGGCTGCATCATTCCTGTTTTTTCTGACCAAAGTGTCAATGCCGATTTATACGGATTGAGCCCGAGAATGCTTCCGCAATCTGACCCGCCTAATCCTGTATTTCTTACTTTGAGCCAATCCTCACGCGAAGCATCGGCATTCAATATGAGTTCTGCCATTTGTTTATCTCCTTTCAATATGCGTTTTCCAATAAATCATCAATAAGGATATATACTGCATAAGCGTTTCCGACTAACAACCCGAGCTCTGTCGGTTTTCCGTTAGATGCAATAAGCCCTTTTTTGTTTTCTACTATCCATTTTTCAAGCTTTATGTTCACCGGTCTTAAAAGATCACATAACTCATTTGTTACTTTTTGTAATTCTTTGTCCATTTGTGTATTCCTCCTGTTTTTGTTACAATAGAGGCGGAAATTTACCCATATTTTTCCGCCTGCCGACTGACGCTGCAAACATCAGTCGGCTTTTTCAATTTTGTTTAGCCAATCTATGGCTTCTTGACGAGTTTTAAAATGCTCCATCAAGCAATCATTCGTACGATTATCCAATGCACACCAGTTTTTAAAAGTGGTGTCGAATGCTAATAATCTGCATTTTTCACACTTTTTCTTATTTATCCAATATTGGACAAACCAGTTGAGAGTATAAATAGATACTTCCCTGATTTTTTCTTCTGTGTCATCCATTCCGCGCCTCCTCAACTCTGACAATCACTAATGTTCCCGGCTGCAGATTGCCGACATCCTTTATCCTGTTGTCTTTTTTCGCTTGATAGACCAGTTTCCGCAGGTCCTCTTTGTCGGTCGCTATCTCTCCGCAGATATCCCACAAGGTATCTCCCTGCTTTACCTCCCGGCGGTACTCGACAATCTTTGTCTCCGGAAATATCCGGTGATAGATGTTGTCCGCGTCAACCGCGGCGCCGGCTAAGAAGACAATTGCTATGAATGTGATTAGAGATTTAGACATGATGTTTTCTCCGCTGCGGCGATAATCAGCATAATAGACATGAAAAACCATAAATAAACTATCATTTTGTCAATCATGCTCTTTCCCTCCTGTACTTTCTAATAATTTCCATGACTTGTGAACTTTGCGTTTTCATCCCGACCCGCATCTTCGCGCGGGCAGTCGCCCATTCTCGAATGGCCTCTTCGGTCGTAATCAGCTTATTCCCGACCGAGAAACATGGGAACGTCGGATCTGTTCGGGCATACTCCCGGAGTTGTTCTACTCCGATGTGAAGCAGCCGTGAAGTTTCTTCCATCGTCAGTCCGACTGGATTTTGTTCCATCTTGATCATCTCCTTTCTTTGATTTACACTCCACACTCCCCTATAATTGGCTTAGAAGGGAGGTGATTGTTATGAATGCCTATGTAAAAATAAGTGAGATTGACTGTCCTTGTTATGTTCCGAAAATAAAGAAAATTATCACCATGCGTATTAAGAGCCATGAGACATCTGAAATTGATGACCTTGAAAGTCTACGCATCTATCCGGATTGTTATTACGTTTTTGTTGGTGAACAGATTCTTCATGTATGGGGCAAAAACATTGAATTTGTTTCGTTTCAGTAAACTTATTCAATAGGACTGTTTTACATTAAGAGTGCAGTGACAGCTGTACTCTTTTTGTATTTCGGATGCCAGCTTCACAATTTCCCTGATGTCGTCATATGTATTGACAGACACCTCTATGCAGACTTCCAGTTTCTTTTCCATTTTGATCACCTCCTTTCATATTTAACTTGCATTTTCCGTAAGTAATTAGGCAAAAAAATAATTTAAACTTTGATCTCATCAACGCCAACTTCAAAATACGCAGCCAGCTTGCAGGCATTATTTAGCATGATAATTCCGGGTCGGTGTTCCCAATCCCGATAGGTAGTTTCAGACACCCCCACCGCTTCTGCCACTTCTTTTTGAGTTTTGTTTTTTCTTGCCCGCAATTCCTTCAAACTAAATTTCAATTTTATTTCACCTCCCTCTCGCACTATTATATTACTACCGTTTTACGAAAGTTGCAAGCATTAATTTTCTTTTTCCGTAACTTTTGTCAAAAAAATAACGTGTGTACTTGCGGTAACGGAAAGATAATGGTATAGTGTTTTATAAGGAGGTGGAACAATGTGGTTTGGAAAAAATCTTCGATATTTACGATTAAAAGCAGGATTATCTCAAGATAGTATAGGCGACTTAGTTGGAAAAAAATTCACCACGATTCAAAGATGGGAAACTGCTGTCAATGAGCCAAATTTAGAAACCGCAAATAAATTAGCTGAATTTTTCCACGTAAGTTTAGATGATATGTGTTATGCAGACTTGTCTCAAAAAGAATTTGCGCCCAATGTACCCGCAGGATGGTATTATGAAATCCCAGAAGGTATCAGTGCTGGTGCCTTAGAAGATCTCGATGCACTATATGAACTGCCGCGAATATCTGTCCCGGATGCATTGATGGGCCGCTATGCACATAATTCAAAAATAGTTTTTATCCATATTAATGGACAAAGTATGGATAAAATTATTGAAGACGGATCTGTAGTTGCAGTTATGACCGGCATAGAACGAGGACAACTAAAAGACGGCGATTTAGTTGTCGTTAGCAATGGCCATGGTTATACAGTGAAGCAATTTTTTGATGATCCGGAAAACCAAAGAATTATCCTTCGACCGGCATCCACTAACCCAGCATTTACAGATATAATTCTCAATTATGATTCACCAGATCCTATTCAAATTTTAGGTCGTGTAGTCATTTATTCCGTGTTCGCCTGAACATTATTCAAAAGAGAGGAGTAACAAAAATGGATTCAATGAATGAAGTATTTATGGCAAATGACCCAATGCATGCGGAAATCATGGAGGAGTATTATCGAAAGAAAAAAAGCGTAGGTACCGCATATTTCTTTTGGTTCTGCTTCGGGCTGCATTATGCATATTTAAATAGTCCAATAAAATTCATCTTCTATTTTTTTACAGCCGGATTATTTGGATTATGGGCGTTATTGGATTTATTCAGGATGAGTTCTCTGGTCGGTGAATACAACTTTAAGCTTATGTCTAAATTAAGTAAAAAGGCACGGCAAAATCGGGAATTAGCTTATAAAAACAAAGCAAAATAATAAAAACTACAAATGAATTAAAATGAATTAAATTGAGTTAAGATGAGTTAAATTGAATTATCCAACGCCAATTCCTCAATAATATATAAACGAAGAGTCCGTTTATATTTGCACCCGAAAATCGTCTGAAATCGTTTGTGTCAATTTTTATCAAGTAATTAATAAATAGAAAGGATGATGATACGCAACCCAAACATTAATAATATTTTAATTGCCTAAAACTTAATATAGACACTTCTTCCATTTTTTTATAAAATAAGTAATAGAGAGGAGGATGATTCCCATGAGAAACGATGTTAAAATTTTGCTTAATAATATTGATTTCAAGGAATTAAAAAAGGAATATGAGGCCCATTCCTCCCGTTGCAGAAAGATTTCTCAGGAGGTATCAAAATGGGGAAAAGCTCACCAAAAGAAGCTCAAAATCCTGTTACAGGACCGTTAGTCGATTTCCTTTACATTGACAGAGAACGATTTGATTCTTTTATTTCTCAAATTACCACAGGAACTCTCAGAAGTGTCACAAAGATACAAAACACATCTGAGAGTTCTTCGCATTCAATAGCAGGTGATGTGAAAGTTTTGAGGGGAGAAATCTCAAAAGCACAAACCAGTGGCGTGGGTTCTGCAGAAAAATATGATCCATTTTATTGGCAAGTCATCAATTTGTTGAATACATTGAGCACAAATGCCATTAAGATGATCGATGACGGTTTATTAGATGGGCCTAAACTGGCTACATTCAAAGGAAAGCTTACCGTTCGTGATTCTAATAGCATTGGTTCAATTTCATCATCACTTGTTAGGAATCCAACATTTTTTGGAATAAGTGCAAAGGATCGTGAGGCAAAAAATAATATAAAGATGATGGATGAATTAATACAATTGCTCCCCAATTCCATCTCAATAGGAATTGAATTAGAGGACAAAAATATTATTTCTGGGACATTAAATCCATCAGGTCTAAAAATTAATAAGGCGGATATTGTTCAACAATATGGGGCTACGCTTCCGGGATCATGGTTTATTTTTGGGATATTCGATTACTCTCAATCCGATGCAGTAAACTCCGATATTAAATTCTCTCCCACGGAAGGAATCATTAGTAATCTATCCGATAAATACTCTAATACTCTAAATTCTTTATGTAGTAGTGGCCCGTACAAAATTATCCCTGTTATTATCTATCGGGCAGTTTCATTAATATAAATCGTCAATATAAAAACCGCCATCATACTCGCGATATGACGACGGTTCTCTGAAGCAGTACTGCTAATATACTCTTCAGAATGGTAATATACCCCCACGGGCTGATTACTTTATAATTATAGCATAATCAGCCCCATTCAAACAAAGGAGCTAATTTTATAATGGAAAAATTGAAGAAAAGAAAGAACGGATATTATCAGGCATCCGTTACCGTAAATGGAAAAAGGCGATTCTTTTACGGACATACTTCGGAAGAAGCAATTCGGCGGAGAAATGATTTCTTGTCAGAAATTGAAAAATTTCCGTTCATTGACGATAAAATAACGCTATCCGAATGGACCGCCGCATGGCTCGAAGGAATCAAGTCTACAATCACGTTAAATACATATCAATCTTATAAAGGTACCCTGAAAAGACATATCTTGTCCGTGCCATTCGGCAATATCCTGCTCGAAGATTTAAAGCCTGCCGTCTTCCGTGTATACTGGCAGCAAATGACAGATAAAGGACTGTCTCCGCGTACAATCAGTTATGTACATACATTGACATCAGCCGCACTGAAACAAGCGGTCGCAGACGGTGTAATTCCATCAAATCCGCTTGACTATGTACGCCGCCCGAAGAAAGAGCCGACCAGAGCAAAAGCATTGAGCGAATCGCAAATAAAGCTATTTTTTGAGCATGTACACAATGATGTCCTTGAAAGAATATGCCGCTTTGCCATCGCGACCGGTATGCGCCGGGGAGAAATATTAGGAATCCGATGGGAAGACGTGTCATTCGAGAGAAAAACCGTGTCAGTTAATCAAACATGCCTTGCGATGGACGGAAGTTCTGCGGCGATTGTAGAAAGTACGAAGACTAAAAACTCAAGAAGAACCATCACAGTAGACGATGGCACAATAGATATGCTTCGTACTCAAAAAGCCTACTGCCTGCGTTTAAAATTACTATACCCAGGCAGGTCATGTAACCTCGTGTTTCCGTCGGAAGTCTATACTCCCCTGTGCCCTGATAATATAACGCGAGAAACAAAGGCGGTTATGCGTGCCGCCGGTATTCCTCAATTTTCATTTCATTCATTCCGGCATACACACGCCACCCTGCTGCTTGAACGGGGAATTAATTACAAGATCATTCAATCCCGGCTCGGACATTCTTCCTGCGCGACAACAATGGATATATACTCGCATGTTACGCCGCAGATGGATTCTGAAGCCGCAAAAATTACATCATTTTTATATCAAAATGCCAAGTAAAAACAATATTTAATCAATTTGTAAGAATTGACCGCAAGAGTAGGTGATGTAAAAAAGATGTACAAAACCAAAAATTGCACAATAAAATAATCAAAAATAAAAAATCCCGACAGCCGATTTTATTCGGTACTATCGGGATTTTTAGTTATGGTGCCGGAGGTGGGACTTGAACCCACACGATATTGCTATCGGCAGATTTTGAGTCTGCTGCGTCTGCCATTCCGCCACTCCGGCATATATCAACGGCAATTATTGTAACATACACAAGAGCTATGCGTCAATGAACGCCGCTGTAAGTTTTCCTACTTCCCTCAGATTCTCAAAATCGGTTTGATTCCACTGCAGCGGAGTAATCGTTATATAACCTTTTCTCGACCAATAAACATCTGTTTCCGGTTCATATCTTTCCAGCGGTCTCCCTCTCATGATAAATTCCATTTCATCCGCTTTTATCTGCTTTCCCGCAATCACATTAGAATAGCGCAGCAAGCCGAGCCGGGCCACTTTCGTATTTTCCCAAGAAACTTTTTCCGGCTTTATCTTCGGGATATTTACATTCAGTATACCGATATACCTCTTTTTCATAAAATATCCGGATACCAGATCCGCAGCAAAAGCAGCAGTTTCCCTTAAAAGAGTTCCATCCGCCATGCTTTCCATAGAAACTGCCATAGAAGGAATTCCCGCAAATATACCTTCCAGTGCGCCTGCCACTGTCCCGCTGTAAAGACAGTCGCTTCCTGTATTAAAGCCATCATTAATCCCTGATACAATCAGATCCGGCAAGTCATCCTTAAGCCAGTATTCCAAAGCCAATTTACAACAGTCGCCGGTAGTCCCCGTCAAAGAATATACTTCGATGTTTTCTCCATAACTTTGCTGCTTTTTCAATTTCATCGGCTTTCTTAAAGACAATGCGCTTGAACAGGAACTCACTCCTTCCGCCGGTGCGATAACGGTAATTTTTGCAAGCGCGGAGAGTGCTCTTGCCAGGGCTCGAATACCCGGCGCAGCGACACCATCATCGTTTGTCACAAATATATGCATACTAACTGTCTATTTCCTTTTTACGTGTAAGAGAAGCAGCCTGAAACTGCATGCTTCTCGTATGAATAGTATGAACCCATTGTTTCTCATGGCGATGAATCCATCCGAGGAAAGTCACAGGAACCCAGGAATACATGAACACAGGATAAATCAGCCAATACAGGTAAATTTTAGCAGGCACTTCAATTTGCAAAAGGACGATAAGCGGCAGAACATACTGGATTGTCCCCAATACACTCCAGAATTGCCGCGGAACCAAAGCATCATTATATAGAACCACCGTAAAACAAGGATAGAACATATTAATATATGTCATCACTAAATAAAAAGCGGAAATAAGCAGAAAATAATTCTGCAGCAGCTGCATAATCCCATCAAGCACGACAATACTGTGTCGCTTAAAACCTTCTTTCATCAAAATGGGGATATATCTTTCGGAACAGTCAAACTGACCTTGGGCCCAGCGCTTTCTTTGTCTCCAGGACGCCATAAAAGTCAACGGTTTTTCATCGTAAATAATCGCATCATGAACCCAGCAGGTGCGGATCCCATGAGAAAGGCATTTCATGGAAAATTCCATGTCTTCCGTGAGACAGTCGCACCCCCACCCGAATTCCCGCACAATATCCGCCGAAATACACATCCCTGTTCCCCCAAGACAGGAGGATAATCCTAAATTATACTTTCCAAGATGCCACAAATGATTGACAGTCCAGAAAGCAATCGCAAAAGTACCCGATACCCAAGTATCTACCGGATTTTTAGCGGATAAGTATCCTTGAAGAACTTTCTGCCCTTTCATCAGACGAGTATTCATGACCGCCAAAAAATCAAGATGGACAAGATTATCTGCGTCAAACACACAAAACGCATCATAATGGCGGCCTGTCTCAAATATTTTCGGAAAAGCCCAATCCATGGCATATCCTTTCCCGCCAAGTTCTTTATTACATCGTTCAAGGACATAAGCGCCGTGCCGATGGGCCACTTCTGCTGTACTGTCGGTACAGTTATCGGCAATAACGTAAATATCATAAAGTTCTTTCGGATATTTTAAAATTTTTAGGTTTTCAAGAAGATCTCCGAGAACCATTTCTTCATTGTGCGCCGGAATCATAAGCGCGAATTTGTTTTTCGGCGCAGACAAATCCCTATCTTTCCTATGCCATATTCCAAAAACGGCAATTACCGTATAATAAACGGTAAACCACGCCACAATCAGTTGGATGGGCAGCATCAGGATATCCAAAGGATAATTCATGTCAAAATTCTTCCTTTACTCTTCTTTTAAGTTTTCTATGGAGTTTCTTCCGGCGGTTCAGGTATGTATTTACTATGCCGAACATAATATACGCCGCACATAAAGCAGCTGCCCATGACGGCCAGTAAATCATGGTGCAAAGTATGAAAAAGCCAAGGCAGAACAGGAATGCCGGCAAGTGAAGCTGATCGGCGCTGGCGCCTTTATTATCCGGATAATGTACTTCACTCACCATCAGCACCGCAAGAGCAAGCACGCAAACCATGGCAAGCCAGTTCCAGATCTTTACACCGGAAAGGACATAGCAGGCAATAATTACACCGACCGTCGGGCAAGGCAGTCCTTCAAAATATCCATGGACAGAAGTCACTTTCACATTGAAACGCGCCAAACGGAACGCGCAGAACGCACCGAGGAGTGCGCAGGGAATAAACCCGAACGCCCCCAGTTCCCGCAGCTGATAAGAATACATCAATGCCCCGGCAGCGACACCGAAAGAAATATCATCAGATAAAGAATCCAGCTCCACCCCCATCGGACCTGCAGTCCCAAGAGCACGAGCCACCCTGCCGTCAAAAGCATCGGCCGCCATAGCAATCAATATGCATATCGCCGCCACATGGTATTCTCCTGAAATCGACATCATAATGGAAAGACCGCCAAATAATGCATTGGCTGCGGTAAATCCGTTCGCAATCCATGATTTATTCATTCTAATTTAAGCCTCCCCACTATCGTCAGCCCACCGCGGACTGTATCACCTTTCTTTACACAAATTTCCGCTTCTCCCGGTATATAAAGTTCTGTACAGGATCCGAACTTAATCATTCCGTACAGTTCCCCCTTTTGCAGCGGATCTCCCAACTGTTTCCATGAAACTACACGTCGTGCCAAAATGCCGGCAATTAATATAACGAGGATATTCCTATGCTTTCCCTCGATACCAATCGCACCGCGTTCATTTTCAAACCCCACTTCTTTTTCATAAGCAGGAAGAAACCGTCCTTGTGTATAGGATTGGTATTTAATGGTTCCTTCCATGGGAGAACGATTACAGTGCACATCAAAAACAGAAAGGAAGATCGTGATCTTATGGCATTTTTCTCCAAGATACATTTCTTCTTCCACGCCATGAGAAACATCCACTACGGTACCGTCAGCCGGGGAAACGATCGTATCTTCCCCCGGCGGGATGATCGCATTTCTTCTGGGGCAACGGAAGAAATAACAAAAGTAACAGGAAAAAACAAAAGGAATAACCGCCGTATAAAGCATGCCAAAATACCACAGCAACGCCGCGACTATTAAAGATATGATGATGAACGGATATCCTTCCGGTAATATAATTGGTTTTTTCAGCATATTTTATTTCTGTTTTTCCTTTTCCATTTTTTTATCGCCAGCATAAACTTTGGAATCGCCGCCATACGTCCGATACGGCTCGGCTGTAAATACAAGCGGTACGCCCATTCCAATCGGTGATTTCTCATCCACAGCGGTGCCCGCCGTAAATTCCCTGCCATGACGTCAAACACGCCGCCGACCCCCATCGCCAGCACGGGTCCTAATTCCTTCCTATGGTTCCACAGCCATTTTTCCTGTTTAGGCACTCCCATTCCACATAGAAGGACTTTGGTACCGCCGGATTTAATTTCTTCCACGATTTTCTGTTCTTCAATTTCATCGAAATAGCCATCATGAAATCCCGCTTTTTCAAAGGAACCGTATCGTTCCGTAAACCTGCGGATCGCCGTTTCTGCCACACCCGGCGCACCGCCGAGAAAATATACCGGCCATTTTTCTTTCACCGCGATTTTAAGGATTTCTTCCGCGTAATCGGCGCCTGCCACCCGCGCAGGAAAATATGTTCCCAACTGTTCACCTGCCCAAAGGATTCCTGCCCCGTCCGGTACGACCAGGCTGCAATGGTTCAGCACATAGGCCAATTCCTTATCTTCCTGCGCGATCATAACCATTTCGGCGTTAGCGGTAGCAATTATATGTTCTTCTCCTGACGCCGCCATTTCACGGGCACATCGCAGCGCCTCTTCCATAGTTACAGCATGTATACGCACATCCATGACCGCATGGAAGGGATATTTGTTTTCCACCATCACTTCGCACTGTAATTCGGCGACTCTTTCGTGATGCTTACATCATGGGGGTGGCTTTCACGAAGACCTGCACCTGTAATTTCAATAAACTGGGTATTCTCATTCATAGCCGGGATATCAGGTGTGCCGCAGTATCCCATTGCCGCCCGCAGACCGCCAATTAACTGGAACAGTACGTCAGATACATGTCCTTTGTAAGGAATCCGTCCTTCAATGCCTTCCGGGACAAGCTTCTTTGCGTCCTGCTGGAAATATCTGTCCTTGCTCCCCTGCTGCATAGCCCCCAGTGATCCCATGCCACGGTATAACTTATAATTTTTCCCCTGATAAATAATTATTTCGCCCGGGCTTTCATCGGTTCCCGCAAGAAGATTCCCAAGCATGACCACTGACGCTCCTGCACCAATGGCTTTGGCTATATCGCCGGAGTACTGAATACCGCCGTCGGCAATAACCGGCACATCCGTCTCGGCCGCCGCTCTCGCGCAGTCATAAATTGCGGTAATCTGGGGTACACCGATACCTGCGATTACCCGTGTCGTACAGATAGAACCCGGCCCTATACCGACTTTCACCGCGCTCACACCTGCTTCGATCAGTGCTTTTGTCCCCTCATAAGTTGCCACATTTCCTGCAATCAATTCTGCATGAGGAAAAGCATCCCGAATCTTACGGATCGTATCCAATACCCCTTGGCTGTGTCCGTGAGCCGTATCAATCACCAGGACATCCGTCTTCTTCGCAAGAAGAGCTTCCGCCCGTTCCAATACGTTCGGCGTCACGCCGACAGCCGCAGCCGCCAGCAGCCTCCCATCTTTATCCTTGGAGGAATTGGGATACTTCCTCATTTTTTCTATATCCTTAATCGTAATAAGGCCTTTCAAATACCCGTCCTTATCAATTAATGGCAATTTTTCAATCCGATGTTCCTGTAAAATACGTTTAGCTTCCTCCAGCTTCGTATTCTCCGGCGCGGTAATTAAACCTTCGCTCGTCATAATTTCTGAAATAGGTTTTGACAGATCCGTTTCAAAACGCATATCGCGATTGGTTATGATTCCAACCAATTTCCCATCTACAGTAACAGGAATTCCTGAAATATCATATTTCACCATGAGATCATCCGCATCGGAAAGTGTATTATCCGGATTGAGATATACCGGATCCACAATGACGCCGTGTTCAGAACGTTTTACCTTCTCCACTTCTTTACACTGTTCATCGATGCTCATATTCTTATGGATCACACCAATACCGCCTTCCCGCGCCATGGCAATAGCCATATCTGATTCTGTGACAGTATCCATACCTGCGCTCATCACAGGGATATTCAAAGTAATGTTCCGTGTTAAACGTGTAGAAACATCGACTTCTTTGGGAAGCACTTCTGAATGCGCGGGAACCAAAAGGACATCATCAAAAGTAAGTCCTTTTTTCCCAAACTTATCCTCCCTCATATTTACCTCCATATTTTATCGTTGTATAAAAGTCATTCTCAAAGTACAGGCACAAAATATACCCAGCTAATGTATTTATTTTAATTCAAATAATAACTGATAGCAACTTGACTCTGCTTCATCAAACTTCATAACTATACCACATACCGCTTCTCAGTAGTATATCCGCTCAAAGAACTGCCCGCCGAACCGATGTCTTAATTCTTCCTTGAAATCCAGTCCTTTATCAACGGCTTCTCTCGCATCATGTTTCGCCAGTTCCAAGAGCGGCAAGTCACGCACGATATCCGCAGCTTTCAGATCAGGCATACCATGCTGATGGTACCCGAAAAACTCTCCTGCCCCGCGTAGAAGCAGGTCTTTTTCCGCCAGAAGTGCTCCATCCCGTATTTCGCACATCAGTTTCATTCTAAGCTGAGTCGTTTCATTTTGATTATCCGTATATAAAACACAATATGCCTGCTCTTTGCCTCTGCCCACACGGCCGCGAAGCTGATGAAGCTGGCTCAGGCCAAAGCGATCGGCGCCATAAACAAACATAACCGTCGCATCAGGCACATTCACCCCGACTTCAATAACTGACGTGGCCACCAGAAGTTTGAATTTACCTTTGCGGAAATCTTCCATAACCTGTTCTTTTTCCGCGTTTTTCATTCGCCCGTGAACCAGTCCCACACCAAATTGGGGGAACACGTGATCCCGCAGATTCTCATAAACGGAAACAGCTGCCGCCAGATCCTGCTTTTCGCTTTGTTCCACCAAAGGGCACACCACATAAGCCTGATGACCGCTTTCCATCTCTTTTTTCATGAAACGGAAAATGCGCTGCAGCATATGGCTTCCTACCACATAAGTTTTCACCGGATGTCTGCCGGGAGGCATGCCTTTAATAAAGGAGACATCTAAATCACCATACACAGACAGCGCCATTGTCCTGGGAATCGGAGTCGCCGTCATAATCAGCACATGGGGCGACTTGCCTTTACTTTCCAGTGCCTGCCGCTGTTTAACGCCAAAGCGGTGCTGTTCATCAGTAATGACAAGGCCTAATGCGGAAAACACCACGTTCTCTTCTATCAAGGCATGCGTCCCTATTAAAATATGGATACTGCCGTCTTTTAGCTGCTCCAGTATTTCCTTCCGCTCTGCCGCTTTTGTATGTCCCGATAAGTAAGCTGTCTTTATAGGCATTCCTTTAAATACCTGCTGGAAAGTTTTAAAATGCTGGGCTGCAAGAACCTCTGTCGGCGCCATAAGCGCTCCCTGATATCCATTTTCTACAATTTTCGTCAGCGCCAATATGGCTATCGCCGTTTTACCGCTTCCCACATCGCCCTGCACAAGACGCTGCATAGGAACTATACCCTCCATGCTGTCTTCTATATCGCGAAATACGCTTTTCTGCCCTTCCGTAAGTGCAAAAGGAAATTTCTTCATCACTTCATGCACTAAATTCCCTGATGGCATGCATTTGATTCCCACATTGTCCGTTTCTCTGCGCTTTCGTAAAAGCTGAATACCTGCCTGCATGAAAAACAATTCTTCAAAGGCTGTCCTCCTTCGTGCCGCCCGCTGTTCTTCCCAGCCAGCGGGATCATGCATTCCGCGGATTGCCGCCATACGTCCCATCAAATGCTCCCGTACAAGAACGTCTGCCGGAAGATTTTCCCTGATTCCCTCCGCATGATCAATGGCAAAGCGGATCATCGCCCGCATTTGCGAAGCACGGATTCCTTCCGTCAGGGGATAGACAGGTACCAATTTCTTAAATGCATGAAGCTCTTCAGCAGTGACTGCCTCCGTATCCGCATTGGATATCTGCCATTTTCTGTAATTATATTCTATTTTCCCATAGGCAAGAATGTTTGACCCGTGAGCAAACTGTTCTTTCTTCCACGGCTGATTAAAGTACACCAGATTGACCGCGCCTGTCCCATCCACCAAAGTCACTGTAAGTATGGACAGATTTCTTCGGGGATGTGCTTCCCGAATTTCAACCACCGTTCCATAAACCGCAGTTTCCATTTCATAAGAAAGATCCGCCATAGGGGTAATCCGTGTCCAATCTTCATACCGCCGGGGATAATAAGAAATCAGGTCCTCTACAGTCTTTATCCCTAAACGTTCCAGCTTTTCTTTCATTCGCATCCCCACGCCCTTGACGACAGTGACGGTATCAGATAAATTCATAAGGCACCCCATTTCAAAATGCATCATTTCCTTTATTATAAATCGGGGAAGCAGCATACAAAAACACTTGCCTCTAAAAATATTTTATGCTATATTATGAATGTTGCAATTGCGGAAGTGCAAGGAGGTGTAGCACATGGCTAATTATTGTGAAATCTGCGGAAAACATACCGCAACGGGATTCAATGTATCCCACTCCCATCTGAAAACAAAGAGGACCTGGAAACCGAATATCCAGAGGGTTCGCGTAAAAGCTGACGGACAGGTCAAAAGAATGAATGTCTGCACTCGTTGCCTTCGTTCTCATAAAGTTGACAGAGATATCTGATAAAGTAACCGGTCAATCACACCGGTTACTTTTATTTTACAATGATATCATTCAGGTCCTCCTAATTGAAAAGATATCTCTCCACGCACAGGAAAGATATCTTTTTCTTATCTATTTATATGGTCTGTGAAATTTTTGATAATGACGATAGGTGTTTTCTGATTATCATTGCCAAAGGGATTATCAATCAGAATCTTCGCTATCTGACCGGGATTGATTCCTTTGCTCTTTCCCAGAACGGCTGAACGCTTCAAGTCATTTACATCCGCAATGACTGCACCGTACGCACCGGTAGCATTTTTTATTTCTTCGCATACCCTATCAGTATCCGCCGGCCCATAAACGAGGCATTTATCAAAAGGAGGCATCGTTCCTGTAACATCATCAATCAAAGATGCCTGGCGGCATCGGGCGTAAAACACGCCGGCCTTGCCAAATATTTTTGCCACAGCACCGATTATGAAAGAAAAAAGCATATTCCATTTCCCTTCTTCTTCCATGGCCGCCTGCATGCCATAAATACTGGCCATGGATCCCGCGCCCGGTACAAAACGGTTCATCAATCTGGCCTGCCAGCAGATATGAAGTTCTTCAGGACGGATATAACGCCCCTGAGTAATTGCCACGACTGATTCCGCTGCACAAACGATATCATGATTGGTAATATCATGCCCCGCGTATTCCATAATCGCATCTACAATATTATCTTTATTTGTCAGAATCCGGGTAGGAACCGGAACAAGTTTCAAATCTGCCATTTTATTTTCTCACCCCCGATGTGTACTGATAAAGAGCGGTCCGTAAATCTTCAGAGGTCAGAGTAACTCTTGTTTTTGCATAGTAATAGTCACTTCTCGCCACCACCTGGTAGATAATATCCATAGGCATATCAGGAAAATCCTCCAAGTCGCGAAGTATATTCCCTGATTTCCCTTTTATTTCCAATTTGATTAAAAACACTTTCGGTTTCCGAATTTCCATGATAAAAGCCTGCCAGTAACCGTCATCCCTCGGTGTGTCGGCAGCGGTAAGGGTGGCAGTTACACTTGCTTTGTCATACTGTTCAAAAGGAAGGTATGTACGGACAAACGCATCCATAATCGTGCCGATCTGCCTCCCTGTATTTACAATCGGTATCGTAAAAGACAGGACAACACTTTCCCTGTCCATGTCTTCCACCTTTAAAGGCGTCATTTTCCCCTTTAACATACGCAGCGAACAATCGCCTTTAAGAAGCGCCATCCCCCAGTAGGCAAGGAACCCGAGACAGACAAGGAAAATACAGATTCCAATTATTTTCAAAATCAATATAAACATTTTTCACACTCCTGATAAAACAACTCGTTGTATATCCGCCCGCCTGCCAAACATTTTCTTTACAAGAATTTCCGCCCTGAGGGTACTTTCCGTAAAGAAAAACAAGCATGGTCCCGCTTCCTCAGACTGCCCATTTTGATCAGCCAGGATGGACATCGCTTTTTTCACTGTCCTCTCCGCAGGATCAATCAACAGGGTATTCGGTAATATATCTCGGAAAACTCCTGCAACGAGAGGATAATGTGTACAAGCAAGCACAGCAGCGTCCACAGATTCAGCACCGGCCTTTTGAACTGCTTTGTTTATCATCCTATAAATAAAGGATTCTTCTTTTCCCATCTCTATAGCGTAAGCCAAACCGTCAATGGGGATTTCAGTGACATTCATCAGCGGAAAATCCTTTTTCAGCCGGTCTCGATGCCGATGACTCCGTATCGTCATGGGCGTACCAATTACCGCCAGATGATTCACGCTTTCCAGTTCCGGAAAATCAAGACTCATTCCGATGACAGGAATTTTACCTTCAAAGAAAGACGGCGGCACACTAAATGTAATCGTATTACAGGCGGCAATAATCATTTTTACCTGTTTTCCCGCTAAGAATGCTTTCATTTCTTCCGCAAAAAAAGTGACTTCCTCAGGGCTTTTGTTTCCGTAAGGATTCCGCGCCGTATCACCGATAAAAATAAATTTTTCATTCGGATATTTTTCTTTAAGGACACAGGCAACAGTCAAACCGCCTACGCCGGAATCCATGATCCCAATCGGTCTGTTATCCATCCGTTCTGTCCTCTTCCGCCATATCCATCAGCTTCTTCAATCTTTCTTCCGGTATCCTCACTATTTTCCCCGTGGAAATCTTCGTATACGTTCCCACAGACTGTCCCATTGCTAAAAGCTCATTCGTATTTTCACGAAGCACCTCATATTCAAATACCAACTTAACCCTATTCACCTCGCGAAGATACGCCCTGACCAGAACGATATCATCATACACAGCGGATTTCATATACTTCACATTCATTTCCACGATAGGGAATACAATGCCTTCCGCCAGCAAATCATTGAGGCACACGCCTCCCTCACGCATGTATTCTACACGCGCTTCCTCAAACCAATTAAGATAATTGCCGTGATAAACGACCCTCATTCCGTCAGTTTCATAAAAACGTACTCTTTTACGTAATGTATACATATACTCCTCCATGTTCTTTATTGTACTACAAGAAGAAACGAGTTTACAGGAAAACTTTGATGATATGGCTGAATGGTATCTTTCTATAAACCGATCATGCAGGTTCTTTTTCCTGCTATACATAAAAACCACCGCCATCCAAAGCAGTGGTTCGATTTCTATTTATTCACCTGCAAGTCCAACCCATTCAGTCAACGCTTTAAAGCCGTCTCTGCTTCCGGCAAGAAAAAGTAGATCGCCTTCCTGGAATATATAATTCGGACTAATCATATCAGTAACTCCTGCAGCATTCTGGATTGCAATAATATTCAGTTCAAACTTTGTCCTCAGCCCACTGCCGACAACAGTTTGACCAACAAGAGGCTTCGGCAGAGAGGCTTTATAAATATTAATTTCTTCATTTAACTGGACAAAATCAAGAACCATATTGGCGCGAAGGCGGCTGGCAAGGCGAATCGCCATATCCCGCTTTGGATAAACAACTTCAGCGCCAATTTTTTCAAGTATCTCTCCATGTTCTGAAGTATCCGCCACAGAAATAACTTTCTTAATACCGAGGTTAATCAAATTCAGGGTAACTAAAAGAGACTTCTCCAGTTGTTCTTCCAAACAGACAATAACTACATCACAGTTTTTCACGCCGGAATCTTTTATGGATTTCTTATCATAATCATCAACCACAATAGCGCTTTCTGTCACGGTTCTGAGATCCTGCACTAAATTCTCGTCTTTATCCACAACAAGGAAATCATAGCCATACTCTGCCAATTGTATAGCAAGTGTATAACCAAATTTCCCTAAGCCGATTACTCCATAAGAAATTGTTTCTTCCTTCTTTTTTTTCATAAAGCCGAGCATATTCTCCCCCATTAACCAACTGTTACATTGCCCTCAGGATACCTCGCCCGGGTTTCTTCATAAAAATACCAGGCTGTTGCAATAGTCATCGGTCCCATTCTTCCTGTAAGCATAACTAGAATGGAAATCAGCTTCCCCCATTCATTCAACGAAGCTGTCGTCCCAAGCGACAGTCCTACCGTAGTAAAAGCACTCATCATCTCTGTAAAGGCTTCTGCTAACGAAAGTTCCGGGCACACAAGAAGCAAAATAAACGTACTGATTACGATATCCGCGATAGCCAAAACTACGACAACCGCCGCTTTTCTGAACGCCAGTGGCGGCAATGAATAATGAAAAGCCTCCGCTCTCGCATTGGTCGTTACACGACGTACCCCGAGCACAAGCGCAAAAACAGTACTCGTTTTTACTCCGCCCCCCGTTGATCCCGTTGAAGTGCCGATAAACATCAGGACCAGCATGACAAGCAATCCCGCAGGAGACCAGGATTCAAAAGGATACACCATATATCCTACCGATCTCGCCGATTGGCTGCTAAAAAATGCGACCAACCAGGAAATAGGATTTGTCAGTTTAAGGAGCACAGCGCCGCCAATCAAAAGGAATACGGCCATAAAGATGGAAACCCGGGAGTGCATGCTGAGCTTGCGCCAACGAAACCGGTTTACCCAGCACTCACGAATTACAATAAACCCTAAACCGCCAACAAAAACAAGTGCTGTCGTAAGAATCAGCATAAAAGGATCTTCAGCATACATTTCCATGCTCCGTTCTTTCGTCAGAATTGTTAATCCCGCATTATTGAACGAAGAAATAGAATGGAAAATACTAAGCCCGATAGATTCCATCATTTCGTAATCGCGGCGAAAAACGAAATATCCAAGAAAGGCTCCGATGACCTCTATAAAAACCGTCGTTGCGAAAAGTGTCCGCAAGAAACGGACCACGCCGGAATAAGAATCAAGATTCATCGTATCATGAATCAGATTTCTTTGCCGTATCCCGACTTTCCGTCCAAGCATAAGCAGTACGCCTGCTCCCATGGTAGAAACGCCAAGCCCCCCTACCTGTATCAGCACCGCCAAGATTGCCTGCCCAAAAGGATTGAATACCGCTGCTGTATCGACAATAGATAAACCTGTCACGCATAAAGCACTAACCGCAGTATACAAAGCATCTACATAGGTTATACTTTGTCCGGGCATATGCCCCCAGGGAAGATACAGCAATATAGAACCGATGAAGCTGATGCTGCCAAAGGCTCCCGCAATAATGCGCGCAGGAGACCATCTGAACATATGTCTTCTCATCTATCCGCTCTCCATAATTTATACATGATTTTATTATATCATGAGGCTGGAAAAATATTCTTCACAAAAAAACCTCATCCGAAGATGAGATCTTAATGAATGACTGGTGCGGTTGGAGAGATTTGAACTCTCACGGATAAATCCACTACCGCCTGAAGATAGCGCGTCTGCCAGTTCCGCCACAACCGCATATAAACTTAAATATAAAAATAAACTTGGAATGGTGCGGCTGGTGAGACTTGAACTCACACGATCAAGGATCACTACCCCCTCAAAGTAGCGCGTCTGCCATTCCGCCACAGCCGCATATTTGGTGCCTCAGCACGGAATCGAACCGTGGACACAAGGATTTTCAGTCCTTTGCTCTACCAACTGAGCTACCGAGGCAAAATTGTGGCGACCCGGATCAGATTTGAACTGACGATCTCCGCCGTGACAGGGCGGCATGTTAGACCACTACACCACCGGGCCGTTTTGGTGGGCGATGACAGGATCGAACTGCCGACATTCTGCTTGTAAGGCAGACGCTCTCCCAGCTGAGCTAATCGCCCACTTGGTGACCTGTGGGGGATTCGAACCCCCGAACCCGCCGTGAAAGGGCGGTGTCTTAACCACTTGACGAACAGGCCACAAATGGTGATCCATCCGCGACTCGAACGCGGGACACCTTGATTAAAAGTCAAGTGCTCTACCGACTGAGCTAATGGATCAACTTGGCAGGGGTAGCAGGATTCGAACCTACGAATGACGGAGTCAGAGTCCGTTGCCTTACCGCTTGGCGATACCCCTATTGGCTCCTGAAGCAGGGTTCGAACCTGCGACATCGTGATTAACAGTCACGCGCTCTACCGGCTGAGCTATTCAGGAATTTATAGTACATCCTCGCAGATGATACTAACTTATGGAGCGGAAAACGGGACTCGAACCCGCGACCCCAACCTTGGCAAGGTTGTGCTCTACCACTGAGCTACTTCCGCATCTGTTTTAGCAACGACATTATTATACCATTGCTTAGTCATTTGTCAAGCAACTTTCAAAACACGTTCTGTTTCAAAAGCGCCTGAAACTCTGACGTCATGTCCAATACTCTACCATACGAGATTTCCCATGTCAATAACACACTTAAAGAAATGGGGCAATCATATTTCCCCTTCAGACACCCATTCCAAAAACCTTCAGATGACGGCTGAAAATGGAATCTTCCCGATCCGTAAAATACCCTAAATATTCAGCCACCGTAACTTCCCCTTCTATTTTCTCCACACTGGCAGTCCCATAAGCAGTCTTATCCACCAAGAATCGTCCATCCATGGCGATAAATCCTGCAGAAAGCCCCTCCAGTATAGCTGCAGCGAATGGGTCAATATCCTCGGATGAAATCACATTCTCAGTTGTCGACACGGCTCTCGTCAGAATTTTTTCCGTCGTCCGGGCAGCTTCTGAAGTCCCCGCCGCCAGGGAAAATGGACAGGTAAATAATGTTTCCACACCTAAATAATCCAATCCGGCGAGAAAACAATACAGGGAAATCAAATTTTCCTCTTTTACCCGGCATCTGCGTAGATCAATAATTGTCGCGGGTATTTCATCCAATGCATCTGACGCGCCGGCAGAAAGAGCTGAAAACACTTTCCACCCCAAGCTTTCCCATCCCGACTCGCCACCTTCGCAGATTTTCCTCCATATGACAAACAGATCTTTCTGCTTTAGCAAAAGAGGTTTATCTTCTTTTTCCGGAATACAAAAATAATGAGCCGATACTTTTGCGTCAAGATTTGAACTTTCAATAAAATCGGAAGAAACTCCGGCTGCCTCCAATTTTGTTCGAAGATAGGCCGGCGGCACCCCCATATCAATCAATCCGCCAACCAGCATATCCGGCGTTAGTTTTCCATTACAACGGATAAATAAAGCTTTCATCACTGCACATCCTCCCTTTGCCGTCCCTTGCCGGGACCATCCTCCGCCACATCGACACCACCCTGTCCAAAAGTTTTCATTTCATTAACCATATCCAAAGCAGCATCAAAAAGTGAAAGTCCCATCGCTGAACCAAACCCTTCTGCTACGGTAAAATCATAGTAGAAAAAAGGTTTCATTCCCAGTTTCTTCATTTGTATTTGATGAACAGGCTCATTATAAGCCGCTGATGGAAATACATAATCCCTTACTTCAGGATATACTTCTATTGCAGCAAGAACGGCAGCACCGGTTACCGCATTGTCAAATACGATGGCAATCTTCTCTCTTGCCGCCTGTACCACAAGGCCAAAAAGTCCTGCAATTTCAGCGGAGCCTACGCGAGACAATACGCCGACAGGATCATTTGCCATATTTCCCACATCATCCATATGGAGAGAAAATCCGTCTTTTAGGGAATTTTCCTGTAACTCCTTTTTCATAATGGCAGCTGTTACGCCTAAGGCGGACAACAAGGAACGCTCACCTATATTCCCCAGCCCCACCGCTTGGATACCCTGAACCGCCAATGTCCTTGCTACAGACATCCCGATCGATATAGCAGCGGATACCGCATCTTGGTCTAAAGCGGGATTTCCACGATGAGTTCCGTAAACCACCTTATTTGTCAAAACACCTTCTATGTCATTGGTATTCTGTTCCAGCCCCACATCAATAAGATACACCGGAGCACCAAGCGTACGGGCCACCGCACTTACAGTGCCCAATCCTCTGGATGCCATCTGTACTTCTGTCAAACTTGTTTTACCGCCAGTCTTATTTTCTCCGTCTACCGCCGTATCACCCGCCATAATGACAATCGCTTTATTCAGCTTTCCAGGTTTTATTTTTCCTGTAATCCCCGCCAACCTGACTGCTATATCCTCCAGCTTTCCCAAGGAATGGATCGGCTTAATTAAATTATCCACATAAAGCCGGCAAGCCTCCATGGTTTCCTTATCCGGTGCCTGTATTCCGCTCATTCTGCCACTCCCGTTCTTTTATCCGCGCCGTCTTTATAAACAGCAAGCGCCATATCCAATATTTTCTTTTGTATACTTGCGCCAACGGCTTCCCCAAGACGGATATCCAAATCAATATATTCTGTAAGACCGATTACCTTCAGTGATTTTCTGTGAGCCTGCTCCAAGGACAAATGAGAAGCCATCAGGTATTGAACGGATTCCTCAGACAGTGCCTTTGCAATAAATGCACTGGCAGTAGAATTAAATCCGTCAATAATCGTCAGGCAGTGATTGGCAGCCGCACCAAGCATAACGCCCGTCATACACCCGAATTCAAAACCTCCAACTTTAGACAGCACATCCAAACCGTCAGCAGGATCCGGCTGATTGACATCAAGTGCTTTTTGCACCATCTCAATTTTATGAAGAAGACGGGCATCGGAAATATTTGTACCACGCCCCGTAACCTCAACAGCATTCCACCGGTTAAATGCTCCAAGTATGCAGGCAGACGCTGTCGTATTCGCAATCCCCATCTCTCCCACCGTAAAGACACGGTATCCTTCTTTTATTTTATTTTCTGCGATTTCAATACCGGCTTCTATGGCGTGAATCGCCTCTGCCCTGCTCATGGCCGCCCCTTCTGTTATGTCCTTGGTTCCGAAAGCAATTTTTCTGTGAAGCAAACCGGGCACATCACTCATGTCCGCATTGATTCCCATATCCACTACGACCATATGAGCACCGCAATAATGAGCCAGAGCATTGGCTGATGCGCCTTTTACATCCACATAAGATTTTACCATGCCTACTGTTGTAGACTGGGGGTAAGCAGATACTTTCTGACGATACACGCCATGATCCGCACAAGCCACCACCATACAGCATTTAGGAATCTCGGGTAATACCTCCCCTGTAACTCCTGCATACTGAATCACCATCTCTTCCAGCTTGCCCAAATCCCCTACACCCACATAAAGATCGTCCCAGCGCTTCTGCGCCTTATACATGGCCTCTCTGTCCAAGGGATGAATACGCCCAATTGTTTCATCTAACAATCCCATATTTATTTTCGCCTTTTATCATTAAATTCTATAAAGATTATAATTTAGATTCTGCTTAAATTATACCATAGAAAAACAGCAGCCTGCAGACATCTTCCGCATGACATGGCAGGTATCCATGAGAGCACTTCCATCGGAATTTCCACAAAAAAAGAAATGCTGCAGAAAATTCTCTGCCACATTCCTTTACACTGCTTTCTACTTTTTAATAATATGCAGACGCCCATCCATCAGTGAATCAGGAAAAGGGAACTCCATTTTCTTACCTGAGAAATCCACAATGAAATATCCGTCTTCCACACTTATGATAATCCCTTCGCCATACACCTTGTTACTGATTTTCGTACCGCTGCCAACCTCTATATAATTCGTCATGATCCGCTCTTTCCGTGTGGAAGCTGCCTGTACAGGAAGAGATTTAACATCCTTTAGCGCCATCTTTACGGGCGGCACCTTATAAATACGAGCTACGCTGCCGGAATGCTTAATCGGTTTCTTTTTCTTCATCCCCGTTTCAGGGAAAGCACTTTTCAGCAGTTTCACCGGCAGTCCTGAAGGATACAGAACAAACTCCCCCGTCCGTTCATAAGTTACATAGGTTCCCCGTTCTGTAATCTTTCCTACCACACCGGGACCTAAAATATCATCGACCACGTGCAAGCCAATCTTGACAGGTGAACGGCCCTCTCCCGGGTTCCGCTCCGTTTCCCTGGCATCGGTACGATCAAACTTGAATACGGGATTTCGATCATCTTTCGCATATTCCCTTTTGACAAAAGGCTTCGGTTCTCCTCTTCGTTCTGTATGTTTACGGCGGGGGATGATTTTTTCAATCACTCCGAACTGCACCGTCATGCTCTCTTTATTGATTTCCTTAACCGCTCCAGTTCCCAATTCCCTGTCATGGAATTCAGCTCCTACTTCCAGCTTTCTTCTTTTTAAACCGTCCCGCTTCCCTTTAACTCTTCTATTACGGCTCCCGTCACGGCCATCATAACTTTTGCGAGAAAAGACCCCCCTTTTGCTGCGGAAATCCTTACGAGTCTCTTTTATATCTTTACTTTTTTCCATATTTGCCCCCAAATATAAAATTCTATCCTGCCTATTATACACGATAGCGGGAATTTACACACGAAAATAAGAACTCTATTCTGTCATCCATCATAAAAATATACCCGCTCCGCCATCTTCCTATGATAAAATAGAAAAAATGCTTTCTTCTGTAACGGAAAGGAGTTCTCATGAAAAAACTTCTCATCATTATTATACTGCTCGTCACCGCAGCTGTCGGATTCTATTTTGGTTACTGGACAAACACCCCTGCCTATGCCGCTGGAGAAATACAGCAGGCAGTACAAAAAAAAGATCTGCAACTTTTTAAAGAACGGGTAGATATGGAAAAAGTTTATTCTTCTGCCATTGATGATATCCTGTCAGAGCTGAAAGCAGACGGGCAACCGGAGCATAAAATGGCCGCCACGGTCATCAGAGGACTAAAAAAAGATCTCATTCGTGAACTCATCCGGCGTACGGAATTGAAATTCCAGGCAAAAGAAGTCCCGGATTCATCCCTCATGGATAAACCGCTCAAAAGCATCACTGCCTACATCGGTTCTGCCGCACTCTCCATGACAGATATTTTAGATGTGGAAGAAAAAGATGGGCTTGCTTTCGCCAATATAAAACTGCATGACAAAAAATTGGACCAAGACTTCCTATGGCGCGTACAACTTGAAAAAGATCCGAACAATAAATGGACAGCTGTAAAAATCGTTAATTTGAAAGAATACATGAAAAAGCGAAAAGAATTATTGAAAAATCAGGTTGAATTCTGACAAAGATTCTTATTCACAATCCATTCTGAACGCTTGCGCATTTCCAAAAGAATTTGTGTAAAGGGCTGGCACAAAACGTAAAAAAATGTTTTGTGCCAGCTTTTTTTATGCTATCCATTTAAAACTTCGCAATATTTTTCGAAAAAATGCACAAACATCCTTACTCCGCGATACTGCATTTTAAACCTTATGCAGTTTTAAGGAATCACCGTAAAATTTTACGATGGCAATTCATTTATTTAAATTCACTTATTTACACGATTTTCACCTGCCTTATATCAATTATCTTTTGAATCCAAGTATTCTTTCAATACCGCCGCCTGATTATGAGTCTCATCCTTAGCGCCGAAAAGAAGAGTTACTTTCTTATCTTTCCCTAAATGATGAATCATATCCTCTAAACGTTTGATCGCCGGATTATCTTCAAGTTCTTTTCTGTATTTATTCCTAAAATCATCAAATTTATCCGGATCATGTCCGAACCATTTTCTAAGCGCTGCAGAGGGTGCCACATCTTTTTCCCATATATCAATGGCAGCCTTTTCTTTTGACAAACCTCTGGGCCACAAGCGGTCCACAAGAATCCTTTCCCCGTCGTCAGGGCTGGCAGCTTCATACACTCTTTTTATACAGATCCGCATACTGCACCTCCTTTTTTATTTTACAATATGTGCAAAATAATGTGCAAAATAAAAATAAGAGCCCCGCAAAGAAGCTCTTATCTTTCACTCTATTAAACTATACAGATTACATCATTCCGGCACCGGGCATCGGAGGCATCGGAGGCATTGCCGGTTTATCTTCCGGTTCATCTCCAACGATGGCTTCTGTTGTCAGTACAAGTGCCGCAATAGATGCTGCATTCTGCAAAGCGGAACGGGTAACTTTTGCAGGATCTACAATACCTGCAGCAATCATATCCTCATATTTATCTTCCGCTGCATTGTAACCGATGCCGACCTTTGCAGCTTTTACCTTTTCAGCCACAATCGCACCTTCCATGCCTGCATTGCTTGCAATCTGGCGGATTGGCGCCTCAACAGCATGACGGACAATATTGATTCCTGTCTTTACATCACCTTCTGCTTTGATTCCATCCAGTTCTTTCTGGATATCAACAAATGTCGTACCGCCGCCTGCTACGATGCCTTCTTCTACAGCCGCACGGGTTGCATTCAGAGCATCTTCAATGCGGAGCCTCTTGTCCTTCATTTCCACTTCAGTTGCTGCACCAACTTCAATGACAGCCACCCCGCCGGACATCTTGGCCAAACGTTCCTGAAGCTTATCTTTATCAAACTGGGAAGTTGCCACTTTGAGCTGCTCACGGATCTGTTCCACACGGGATGCGATAGCTGCTTTATCTCCCGCACCACCGACAATTGTTGTATTATCTTTTGTAATGCGAACCTGGTGTGCTGTGCCAAGATCTTCAATAGAAGCGCTATCCAGCTTACGGCCCATATCTTCGGAAATCACCTGCCCGCCGGTAAGCACAGCAATATCTTCCAGCATGGCTTTGCGGCGGTCACCAAAGCCAGGAGCCTTGACCGCAGCGCACTTGAATGTCCCGCGAAGCCTGTTGACTACGAGTGTCGCCAGCGCTTCACCTTCTACGTCTTCCGCAATAATGAGAAGTTCTTTACCTGCCTGTACCACTTTCTCCAACAGCTGGATAATATCCTGAATTACAGGGATCTTTTTATCGGTAATGAGAATGTATGGATCATTCATGACACATTCCATTTTATCAGCATCGGAAACCATGTACGGGCTGAGATACCCACGGTCAAACTGCATACCTTCCACAACTTTAAGGCTTGTACCCATAGTTTTGGAATCTTCTACAGTAATAACACCATCATTACCTACTTTTTCCATGGCATCAGCAATCAGATTACCAATGGTAGAATCAGCAGAAGAAACAGAGGCTACCTGTGCAATCTTAGCCTTCGTATCAACGGATACAGCTTTCTTTTTAATTTCTCCCACGAGAACGTCTACTGCCTTTTCGATTCCTTTTTTCAGAACCATCGGGTTTGCACCGGCAGCTACGTTCCTCATCCCTTCATGAATCATGGACTGAGCCAGCAGTGTAGCAGTTGTCGTACCGTCACCGGCCACGTCATTTGTCTTTGTTGCCACTTCCTTCACAAGCTGGGCACCCATATTTTCAAAGGGATCTTTCAGCTCAATCTCACGGGCGATGGATACACCGTCATTAACGATATTCGGTGCGCCATATTTCTTGTCGAGGACTACATTACGCCCCTTGGGCCCAAGAGTAATCTTTACTGCATCTGCCAGTTGATCAACACCTTTTAAAAGCGCTTTGCGAGCTTCTTCATTATAAAGAACTTTCTTTGCCATTTATATCACTCCTATACATTTATACAAACAATATTAAAGTTTTCCAAGAATATCTCTTTCAGAAAGAAGAAGGAACTTCTTTCCGCCTTCTTCAATATCAACACCGGAATACTTTGCAAAAAGAACTCTGTCACCTACCGCCACTTCAAACGGTAAACGTTCTCCGTTGTCAAGGACCTTCCCGCTGCCAATGGCAATAACTGTCCCTTTCTGGGATTTCTTCTGCGCTGTATCAGGAAGCAAAATACCGCCTGCGGTCTTGGATTCTTCTACATCGACTTCGACAAGAACACGATCTGCTAATGGTTTTAACATTTCAATTCCTCCTTTACTTATTAGCACTCACCATCTTTGAGTGCTAACTTACGTTATTATAATACATACTTTTGGGTTGAAAATCAAGAGCATAATAATTATTTTTTTATTTCATTGAAAAAGAAGAGGCTCTCAATAGACTCTCCTTCTCCAACTCCTTATTTATCTTTCCTGTTCCAGTCCCTCACCAAGCATTCTTACATCAAGAGGAATATGGACGCCAAACTTTTCTTTCACCCGTCTTTGAACTTCATGGAGTACAGCCAAAACGTCTTCACAGGAAGCATTTCCATTATTCACCACAAAATCCGCATGCTTGGTAGATACCTCTGCATCACCGATTGCAAATCCGATCAATCCGCAGGCTTTAATCATGGGACCCACATGGTATCCCGGCGGCCGGAGATACATTGTCCCTGCACTTCTTTTTTCCAAGGGTTGCTTCGCTCGGCGGGATTGCTGATGGTCATCCATTTCTGCCTTGATTTTTTCAGAATCTCCCATCGCCAAATGAAGTTTGACGCCATAAATAACATCGCCGTTGTGCATAAATACACTATCACTTTCGCCATAGTGCAGGTCGTCCCAACCATATACTTTGTCTATTTCCCCATCAATAGATACGGCATAAACCTCTTCTACTACATTTCTCATTTTGCTGCCATAACCATTGGCATTCATGAAAGCGGCCCCGCAAAGTGTACCGGGAATCCCCACCGCCCACTCAAATCCGGTAAGGCTGTTCTTTTGTGCAAATCGTGCTACGGTTCCCGTTCCTACTCCGCCATAAGCAGTAATCCAAGTTTCAAAGCAGGTCATCTCCGGTTTTATACGGGAAGTACAAATCGTTACCCCGCGAATTCCTTTATCACTAATCAGGCAATTGGAACCGCCGCCAATCAATGTCACCGGCAAACCTTCCGCAGCTGCTTTTCTTAAAACAGCAATCAGTGATTCTTTATCAGCCGGACTCACGAACACATCTGCATTTCCGCCGATGCCATAAGTATTATGGTTTGCCATCGGTTCATTTACTTTAATCAGTCTTTCGTCTAAAATCCCCTCAAAAAAGCTGTTCCAATTTGTCATTTTTGCAAATCCAATACATCCATACCCTGCGCCATCGCATCAGAAATGATCTTCTGAATATCCGCAGCCACCTGGTTCCATCGAATAAATGCCTGTAAGTATTCCTGGGCATCACTATTATTGCTTATAAGTAAGGCCAGTTCCTGAAGATGGCGATACTCCTGCTCATCCGTTTCCTGCCCCGCCAGCTTCGCATAGTCAGATTTCATCTGTGCCATGATATACTCTTTAACCATTTTCCCCGCATCTGCATTACTCTTAATTTTTTCCGCAGCCTGCGTAAGTCTTTTCATCTCATCACATTCACGAATTGCCTTTGCCAATGCATGCGCTTCATCATAAGTATTCATTGCTCCCAGTTCCTCCTTTAAATAAACGACCGCTCTGTTTCAGCAAATGGGGAAATCCGACCTGGCGCATCGCTTCCATTGCCACAATCGCCACCGCATTTGATAAATTCAGGGAACGCGCTTCTTCTATCATGGGTATGCGGATACAGTCTTCTTTATGGCTCCGCAGTAATTCCTCGGGAAGTCCTTTCGTTTCTTTCCCAAAGACAAGTACATCGTCCCCATCATAGGAAATATCTGTATAGGAACGTATCGCTTTTGTCGTATTTAAATAAAAATGGTGACCCGCAAGCATCCGTACCACGGAATCATAATTCGGATGCACATGGACGTCAAGCAGATCCCAGTAATCAAGCCCTGCTCTTTTCAGATGTTTATCATCAATCTGAAATCCAAGCGGTTCAACCAAGTGAAGCGTCAAATGTTCTGCTGCACAAAGTCTTGCTATATTTCCTGTATTTCCCGGAATTTCAGGCTCCACCAAAACTATATGCATAATTAAATTACTCCCAATTAGAAATAACTGCCATACCGCTCCCTGTATTTATCTTTCATCTCGCCTGACTCATACGCCTTAAATGTATGAGGTTTCTGTCCCTTGTAAGAAATACGGTAAATAATATCTATATCCAATCCATTAACAGGAATTCTGTACACATTTTCATGGAAACCGTCAGAAGGTTGAAGAATAGGCAATCCCGTAGCTTTAACCCCCTCATTGAAAGTAAAACTCGGCTTGTAATCAGGATCTTCCACCTGGCGGGGATCCAGCTCCTTTTCTGTGAGCGGCTCTTTCATCATGACTTCCACATTCAAATAATCAACAGCAATAACCGATTCTATTTTATTTGCTTCTACAGTTACGGAAACTGCTAAAACTGCCGCCATAAAGGTTGGTATGAATATTGATTTCATAACTCCTCCTATCATACATCCAGTTTATTGTATCACATTGACTATGCCCTGCAAATAATTATCTTTTTATATGGCAAAGTTTGCGAATGCAGTCACAACTCTTTTTCTGTACCACATTTATATGTAATAGTCTAAAACACGAAAAAAGAAGACCCGCAGGTCCTCTTTTCTTGTTTTACTTTCTTTCCTTAATCCTCGCCGCTTTACCGGACAGTCCGCGCAAATAGAACAGCTTGGCGCGGCGGACAATACCGTGGCGCTTCACTTCAATCTTTGCCAAACGAGGAGAATGAATCAGGAATGTTCTTTCTACACCTACGCCATAAGAAATACGACGTACAGTAAATGTTTCCCTTACGCCATGATTTCTTCTCGCAATAACAATGCCTTCGAACACCTGGATTCTTTCAGTCTTGCCTTCGACAACCTTTACATGCACACGAACCGTATCACCCGGACGAAATGCAGGGATGTCATTGCGGAGTTGTTCATTTTCCAAGGTTTCAATAATATTCACGATCTTTTCCTCCTTCTCACAAGACATTCATGCCGATCGCATTTGGCAGAGGACTGTCCAGATTAACGGTATTATTATACTACAGAAAGAATGGATTTGCAATCATCATTTGATTCCAGACAGTTCGTCTCTGCTGAAGTTTCATTTAATTAAAGCCCTGCCATGGGAATAGCCAATTTTTTTAATTTTTTTAAAGCTTTCCCTTCAATCTGACGAATACGTTCGCGGGTAACTCCAAAATATTTTCCCACTTCTTCCAATGTACGCTGGGTTCCATCATCAATTCCGTACCGCAGTGCAATAACGCCTTTCTCACGTTCCGTTAATGTTTCCAAAAGCTGATGGATCTGCTCACGGCGCATAGTTGCTGCCGCCTCATCTTCCGGAGATGCTGTCTTCTGATCCTCAATAAAGTCTCCCAAATGGGAATCTTCCTTTTCACCAATAGGCGTTTCTAAAGAAATAGGATCCTGTGCCGCTTTTTTAGCTTCACGAATTTTTTCCACACTGGTTTCCATTTCTTTGGCCAGCTCTTCGTTTGTCGCTTCCCTACCATGTTCCTGCAGGAAATGTCGCCCTACACGGTTCATTTTATTAATGGTTTCCACCATATGAACCGGTACACGGATAGTTCTGGCCTGATCCGCAATAGAACGGGTAATAGCCTGTCGAATCCACCATGTAGCATAAGTACTGAATTTATATCCTTTCGTGTAATCGAACTTATCCACGGCTTTCAAAAGTCCCATATTCCCTTCCTGGATCAAATCAAGGAAAGGCATTCCCCTGCCGGGATATTTTTTCGCAATAGACACGACAAGTCGAAGATTAGCATTGGCCATTTCCTTTTTCGCTTCTGCCGCCATCCGTTTTTGTTCATCAGTAGCTTCAGGCATTTTTCCAATTTCAATCGTCTGTGCCAGTTTCATTTCCTGTTCAGAAGTTAAAAGAGGTGTCGTACCGCATTCTCTTAGATATAATCGAACCGGATCGGTTATCCCAGCCGGATCAGCAGAAATATCACCATCCCCCTTTTCCCATTCCTTTTCATCAACATCTGCTTCTGCATCGCCATCTTCTAAAAGTTCATCTTCAAATTCTTCTTCCGACTCTCCATCTCTAAACTCATCTTTACCGTCCTCTTCATAAATAATTTCTACGCCACCTTCATGAAGCGCCTTAAAAACAGAATCTAACTGTTTGGACGTCAGAGATTTTTCTTTTGTAAAAAGAAGTATGTCATCATATTTAATATTGCCATCTGCATTCACTTTATCCTGCAATTCTTTAAGCCACTGTGCAAGTTGAGCCGCTTTAGCCGCCAATAAGGACACCTCCTGAATAAACTTGTAATGTGTTTTCCCTATAGAACTCTCTATTTTTAAATTAAATTAATTTACTCCACTTAGAGGCCTGTTTATGCTGGGGACACTTTATTAACAGAACAACATGATACTCCTATCCATAGAAAATTGCAAGGAAGAATCTCCATATTGATTTTTCTTGCCATAAAATAACACAAAAAAAGATCCGTATATACAGACCTTTTTCTGTTCACAAAATGTGAAACTGCTGGTGACCCAGGGGGGATTCGAACCCACGACCTACCGCTTAGAAGGCGGTTGCTCTATCCAACTGAGCTACTGAGCCATGCTGGTCGGGGCAGCCGGACTCGAACTGGCGACCCCCTGCTCCCAAAGCAGGTGCGCTACCAACTGCGCCATACCCCGCAATACTACAAGAGTATATTACATATAATCTTGTATGTCAATAAAAATGTATTTCATCACACCTTTTTATGCCCCACATCTTCTGCACGGACAATCCCCAAGTAAATACAAGCGATGATCCATGCCACATAATCATCTACAGGAACAGGAATACGGCGGAATCCGTCCGGGATCAAACGCCGCCATCCGGTCGCAGGATGTTCTCTTTTATACCATGTTTCCCCCATTTCCGTGGTATATTTTTCATCCACTAATTCTATTTTTACATTCTTTTCACGCTCTTTCAAGAGCATCACCGTCCGCTGCTGCATCTCTTTATGATGAGTGCCGTTTCCCATCACAATGACACCGATGTCGTATGCGTCAAGAACCCCCTGCATTTCTTTTTCAAAATCTTCTGTTTGGATAACTTTTTTCCATGCGAGACTCCCATCTTTATGGACAACAGCCACACCGGTTTTTACTGAACCGGGATCAAGAGCAAGTATCATGAAACATCTCTTTCTACTTCAATATCAATTAAAAGCGGACCCTCCGAATAGATATCTTTTTTCGCTTTTATAACGAGAACACATTTGCTGTTATATCCTTTTACTTTTTCAATCACCGAAAGCAGTTCCTGCCCTTCCAGCTGTCCTACCTTTCCTGTAATCGGATCCGGCAGTATCCCTTTATCCTTTGCTAAATGGTTCAATTCATTCAGCATACTCAGAACCTGGGCATCCGGCCGTTTAAGACCTTTATAATTGAGCATCTTCGCCGTCATGATAGTTTCATTTGCATGAAAAACCAGATTATTATCATGAACATCAAATTCCACAATTGCCGGCTCCCCCAAAATCAGGTTTCCCGCAGCAACAACACGAACAAGCTTCTTATTGCTTGCACCTGCCACTTGATCAACGGCTTTGTCAAATGCAATCTTCGGCATACGTACAAGGTAGACATCTTTGTCACTGACATTCATTCGTTCTTTCAGCAAATTATTGATATCATTCAAAATACTCCCAAGTACCTGCTCAGATTGTTCTTTGGACATATTCTCATCAACAACCGCATCAGTAAGCACCTGTCCTGCACGAAAAACGACAGTGCCTTCACGGATAGCCGCAATATTCCCAAGAAGCGCTTCCTTCTCGCTGTTCAGTTTTGTAATATTACCGGAAAGTTCTTCTTTTGTTTTTTCCAACTGTTCTATTTCTTCTGCAGACTGCCGGATACCTGCCTGCGCTTCCTGGTAAGCATTTTGTACAGAAAATAGTTCACTCTGCACGTAAGCACGCTGGCTTTCCACCCGTTCCAATTCTTTTACTGTCTTTTCCGATTTTTTTGTTACCCCTTCATACTCTTTATTCCTTGCCTCAAGCTGCTTTTTACCTTCATCAAGTTCTTTATTTTTTACGATGATCTCCTGATTAAGGTTTGCCATCTGTGCCTGTAATTTGCTCAAGCCAAAAAGCGCTACGCGTACATTTTCATTTACTACGGCAAGCACAGCAACTGTCAGGAATGAAATAAGGACACCTGAAATAATCGTAACGATAATGGAAGTATATTTTGGCCGCAGTCCAAAGAGCGTCATTCTCTTTTTCCCCACCTTGGATCCAATTTTATCGCCAAGAAATGCAATGAGTCCGCCCATCAGCATAAGGACGAAAAACATAGCAATGCCAATAAACATACTGACCTCCTTCAGTTAAAATACCACAGCGAAGAAATTAAAAAGAGAGAACGCACAATATAATTACTGATTAACCCGCTTAATCAAGTACACTGCACAAATAAGAGCGATCAGGTTTGGGAGCCATACTGCTGCCACTGCAGAAATTACATGCCCTTTTCCAAGCGCTTCAAGAAATGTCATTACGGCATAATATACAAAAATAATAACTACTGAAAGTCCAAATCCGATTGATGATGATGATCGTTCGCGCTGCACGCCGAGAGGCGCTCCTACGAGACCAAAGACAAAACTCGCAAAAGGAAGTGAAAAACGGCGATGAATTTCCATAACAATGGCAGTCGCATCTTCATGAGCAGCCTCATAAGCTTTTCTTGCTGTAAAGAGCTCCCGAATGGTCATCTCATCATAATCTTTATGCTCTTTTTGTATCGTTTCCGGCGACTGCCCATAAGGAATAAATTGATTCTTAAAACGCATCGTGCGGCTAATTCCATCTTCACCAAGATCATAAATAGTACCGTTTTCCATAAACCATTTACCATCTTTCCAAACGGCATTTGGCGCATTTTCCACGCGGATAACAGCTTCATTCTGGAATTCCTGAATCGTTATATTTTCCAATTTTTTATTTTCAGGATTATATCTCCTCGCATAAAGCAAATGGGCAATTTTTCCATTTTGTACATCACGAAGAATAACATGATCCGTAACCCCCGGATTCAAATTACGTTTAATTTCAATATTGATAACCTGTTCATATTTCCGATTCGTCCATGGCACCACATACTCATTAAAAGCCACCGCACATAAACTGATTAAAAAAGTAAGGATAAAAATAGGCATGACCAATCGGCTAAAGCTCTGTCCGGATGTCCGCATAACAATCAATTCGCTGGAACCGGATAGCCGGGATGTCGCCATTAACGCCCCCAATAAGACCGCCATAGGAAACGTATAAACAATAATCCGGGGCAGTGCCAATATAAATATTTTCAGTGCCGCGGTAGAAGATGCACCATATTTTGTAACATAGTCCGCAATTTTCAGCAGTGTATCCGCCCCGAGAAATATAGCAGTAAATGCGGCAACACCAAACAAAAAAGGTCCCAGGAATTCCTTAAGGATATATTTATCAAGTATACGCATCAGAATCCCACTCCTTTAATCAAATAAATCATAGGCTGAAATTTTCTCCCAGGTAGAATTTTCTCGCCACAGGATCTGCAGCAATATCACCGGATTTTCCATTAAGCAGAATTTTCCCTTCTGAAAGGATATACGCATTATCCACAATCCGAAGAGTTTCACGAACATTATGATCTGTAATTAAAATACCGATACCTCTTGTTTTAAGATGCATGACAACGCTTTGTATATCTTCGACAGCGAGAGGGTCTACACCGGCAAAAGGTTCATCCAGCAATATAAAGGACGGCCCCATGGTCAAAGATCTGGCAATTTCTGCCCGCCTCCGTTCGCCGCCTGAAAGGGCATCTCCCCTTGTATCCTTTACATGAGTAATATGAAACTCCTCCAGAAGCCCTTCCGCCTTTTCTTTTCTCTCTGCAGGGCTTAATTCTGTTCTTGTTTCCAGTAAAGACATCATATTTTCCCATACTGTCATTTTGCGAAATATGGAAGCTTCTTGGGGTAAATAGCTGATACCGAACTGATGCCGTTCATGAATAGGCATATGATCCAAAGATTTCCCATCAGCAGTCACATCCCCTTCATCAGGCCGGATAATGCCGACAATCATATAAAAAGTTGTGGTTTTTCCCGCACCGTTAGGCCCGAGCAGACCTACAACTGTTCCCTGTTCAACTTCTACATTTACATCATTAACTACGGTACGTTCTCCGTAGCGTTTGATTAAATGATGTGTTTCTATTTTCATTTGTGATCCTTATCAAAAAAAGAACTTTGTGCCGGTTCGTCGGCATAGGATGGTCTTCCTGCGATAGGAGTTTCTTCTGTCACGCGTTCTGTGCCGCCTGTTTCAGCGGCTTGGTTTCCGGCAGCCATACTTGATGCGCCTGCAGTGTTTGTAATTGTGATTGTGCTTCTTCCGGAAGTCTCTACAATTTTCTCTGCATCCCGCATAATCAGCTCAGGTCCGTCAAAAGAATTCCCATTTTGCACAACATGGGCATTTCCTGTCAATATCAGTTTACCATCGATCCCTTCCTGTCCACTTCTTGTATAAACAGCTTTGTCCCCGTATCCATTCATTTGATGCATAGTACTGGAAAGGTGTACTCCACCGGTTGCTTCTATCTTTACCTGTTTCATATTTCCTTCGATCAAAGGCGCCTCGATAATACCATCAACAGATTCCAGGTAACCATTCCCCTGAATTTTGCCGAATCCGGTTTCCGGATTATACATGATATCGTCTCCTTTCATCGTGCGCTTTTCCGCTTCATCATGAATATAGACTCCACCTACACCGCGAGTTGTTTTATCTTCATATAAATACATTTTTTCCGCGGTCATAACAGTCTGGTCTTTTTGGTACTCAACACCTCCATCAAGCCATGCGCTACGGTTTTCAAAATAATACTGGCCTTTTTTACCGGTAACTACAGCGCCCTCATTAGCATGAATAACCACATTCCCTGTCGCAATGACTGTTTTAGCTTTTCCATCATAAGTCAATACATCGGCGGTGATATCATCTGCCCATGCCGTACCGCCTGCTGCAATTAAAAATACTGCCAGGAACCCATATATTTTCCTCACTTATTTGCCTCCTTATCAGCAAGCTTAGCATGTCCTTTTGCTACAATTTTTTCAAGTACACGATCGGCCGTAAATGAATCTGCTGTTAATATTCGCCCATCCTTTTCCGCGGTAAACGAGCAATCTGTGGATAAAACCTGCTTCTTCCCATCATAAGTCAGGTTTTTGGCATAAAGAATAAGGCCGTCTTTCGTCTTTCCCTCAATATCTCCCTCAAGATTTACTGTTTGCTCCGCTCTTTTTATGATTCCCTTCTTTGCTTTGATAGACAATTCATTCCCATCTTCTGCAAAAAAGCCTTCTATATCCGTAAGATAAGCCGTATTTCTGTCACTCTCCATCTTAACATGACGCGCCTTCAGATTCCATATCACTTTACCGTCTTTTTCTTCATTCAGGTTAATATCATTGAACTCCACTGCCTGTGTCGTATCATCACCAGTAAAAACAGAATTACCGTCTCCTTTAAAAAGTATGTACACTCCTAAGGTGATCAAGACCATGAGTACTACACCAATAATAGATTTTTTATGTTTTTTCATGTACTGCCTCCCTCCGCTCTTTCCGCAAAAGGTACTCCGTGGATAATTTCCTTTTTTTCTTCATCTGTCATCCGGCAATACATCTCAATACTCCATGGTTCCGTCCAAAAAAGATGCTGGAACCACATCCAATCGGCAGGATGCGCTTTAATAAACTCTTCCATAATGGTAGCCATTTTTTGTGCGTTCACCAGCAAGTCATGTTTTTTATCTCCGGTTTCTTCATAATAAAAATGCTTTCCTACACAAATGGTATTCCCTATGCAGTCTTCATTCCTAACTACAAAGATAGGAAGTACCGGAGCTCTAAACTTCTTGGCAAAAACCACGGGTCCCTGGGGAAAGGAGAAAATCCGATTCATGAAACGAACCGGTATCCCCACTCTATCTCCATCTTTATCAGATAAAAATCCGAGAATATGGTTCTTTTTCATGGAACGGGCCGCTGCAATCATTTCATAGCCGCCTGTTCCGGTCAGATAAATATGTTCGCCTGATTCCGCCCGATATTCATTAATAATCCTCATCAGAGCATCATCTTTCTGTTTTTTGCCAATAGCAGACGTATCATATCCATGCAGGGCAAGACCGGCTCCAAGCCATTCCCAGTTTCCTACGTGGGCAGTAAGCCCCACAATCCCTTTCCCCTCTGCATATGCAGCCTCCAGATACTCCGGATGATCAATAGAAACATATTCATCTATATGAAGTTTCTCTCGGCACAGCCGCGGCATATACAGCATTTCCATCGCCGACATTCCTACACGTTGATACACTTTATTCAACAGCCGCTCCGCATCTTCTCTTTCACATAACAGACCTGTCATAATCTGCTCAATTCCACGATTACGTTGTTTCGGTATCCGGTTCATAATTGCCGGCCCCAGAAAAGAACCTATAGCTAAAATATTTTTATAGGGCATTCTGCAAAGTATGCTGCTGACCATCTTAAGCAAATGATATTTTACATTAGAAAGCATGTCTTCTCTTCCTCAAAAATCAGTTTCCTAAATTATATAACTATTGCCGGGCAGGTGCCTCTTGCATTTCCGAATAAAATGACGCAACCGCTTCATCCCACCGTCCCTGTTCCTTGAGTATTTCCTCAATAAACTCTCTCGCTGCTCCACTTCCCCCGGCACGGCGGGAAACAAATTCCGCCTTTTTTAAGTTTTCAGGAGCTCCATTTGATGGACTGCCTGCTATTCCAACTTTATCAAAAAGAGGCAGATCATTTAAATCATCTCCCATGAAAGCGACTTCTTCCCAACACAAACGATACTTTTCCAATGCCGCTGCCACGGCCTGTACCTTATTTTTCACCCCCATAAGGAGCACATCTACTTTTAATTCCTCCGCCCGCACACGGACAATATCCGAAGTACGCCCAGTAATAAAACCGGTAATATATCCCATACGATGTGCCAGCCCCAAGGCCATTCCATCCTGGGCGTGGAAGATTTTATAAGCTTCGCCTTCCGTCCCTAAAATCAATGTACCGGAAGTCAAGGTTCCATCTACGTCAAAAAAGAATGCCTTTATACTTCGCGAACCTCTCATCAGACCACACCTTGTCTCAACAAATCTGTGACATGCACCATACCTATAGATTTTCCATCCTTATCCACTACAGGAAGCACCGTGATAGGATGAGGCACATGTTTTTCCATTTTATGGAGTGCTTCTGCCGCCAACTTATCAGCAGTTATTACCAAAGGATTCTGTGTCATCACTTCTTTTATGGTGAGCATCAGAAAATCTTTTTCTTTTTCCAGCCCACGACGGACATCCCCATCTGTCATAAGCCCCTTCAGCTTAAACTTTCCATCCACAACAGATACCGCACCAAGCCCCATTTTAGTCATCACAAAAAGCGCATCCTTAACAGAAGCAGTTTCTTTAATTACGGGATTGTCACTGCCATGGTGCATAACCATTTCAACAGTCATAAGCAGACGTTTTCCCAAAGATCCGCCCGGATGAAATACCGCAAATTTATCGGCAGTAAAATTCTCCTTTTCCATAAGCGCCACTGCCAAAGCATCGCCAAGTGCCAATGCCGCTGTCGTTGAACTGGTCGGAGCCAATCCGAGGGAATCAGCCTCTTGTAAAACACCTGCATCCAATACAACATCTGCATTTTCTGCCAGCGTAGAATGGGTGTTCCCAACAACAGCAATCAATTTCGCACCGATTCTTTTCAGCGAAGGCAGAATGTTTAATATTTCACCGGTTTCACCGCTATTGGAATAAGCTACAACCACATCTTCAGCTGTCACCATTCCCAAATCTCCATGGATACCTTCCGCAGGATGAAGAAAAAATGACGGTGTTCCCGTACTTGCCATAGTTGCAGAAACTTTTTTTGCAATATGCCCAGACTTTCCCATTCCCGTCAGTATGACACGACCATTTGCATGAAGAATCAAATCGACAGCTAATTCAAAATTATTATCCAGTTTATCAATCAGGCTCAAAATGGCATCCGCCTCATCACGAAGCACCCTTATCGCTGTTTCTATCGAAGACATGCTTCCTCCCTTGATAAATCCATGCCGCTGGCAGCGGCTCACCATTAGGCAACTATGTCTTATCTTACGCTAAAAAGAAACGGTTTTGTTCTGTATCAATTTATTATACTATATTCTCTTTATTATTAGTTAATGTCTTCTTATTTATCGTGTTTCACAATTTCATTGATCTTAATTAAATCTTTCAGCAGCCCCTCCAAAGATGACAAATAAAGCATATTCGTAGAGTCAGACAGACCTTCCGGCGGATTATCGTGAACTTCCATAAAGAATCCATCCACTCCGCTTGCTGCCGCCGCACGTGCAAGATAAGGAATCATATCCCGCTGCCCGCCGGTTACCGTACCCATAGCTCCCGGCAGCTGCACACTGTGGGTAGCATCATAGATAACCGGATAACCAAACTTCCTCATCATCGGGAAAGAACGCATGTCTACTACAAGATTATGATAACCGAAAGATACACCTCGTTCGGTGACGGCCAAATTGGGATTATGAGCTTCTTCCATTTTATTCAGCACGTTTTTCATATCTTCAGGCGCCATGAATTGTCCTTTTTTTACATTTACCGGTTTTCCTGTCATCGCCGCCCCGTAAACCAAATCGGTCTGGCGGCAGAGAAATGCGGGGATTTGAAGCATATCCAACACTTCCGCGGCCTTTTCCAATTGAGTCACATCATGCACATCGGAAAGCACCGGCACATCCAGTTCCTTTTTTATAGACTTTAGAATTCGAAGACCTTCCTCCAGCCCCGGACCACGAAAAGAATGATAAGAAGAACGATTTGCCTTATCAAAAGATGCTTTAAAAATATATTGTACACCTAATTTTTCACAAATTCTTTTCACTTCACGGCCAATCATCAATGTGCGGTCGTAGCCTTCAATCACACAGGGGCCGGCAATTAAAAATAATCTGCTTCCATCAATAGTAAGATTTCCCACCTGAATTGTTTTCATAATTGGCTCCTTTCGAAATATGCGTTTACTTTCTTTAGATCTTCTTCCGTGTCAATCCCTATATCTTCCGTCTCTACCGTAATTACACCTATTTTATGCCCGCTTTCCAACGCCCTCAGTTGTTCCAAAGACTCTGCCATTTCAAGCGGCGTCTGCTTCATGTGGGCATATTTCAGAAGAAACTCTCTCCGATAGGCATAAATTCCTATATGTTTTAATGCGGGAACCACAAAATCATGGCGGGGATAGGGAATCAGCGCTCTTGAAAAATATAATGCTTCGCCCTTTTGGTTGACAACAACTTTTACCGCCGACGGATCTTCGTAGTCGTCATTTTTTAACGGCGTTGCCACTGTCACCATATCAAGTTCCGCCCGTTCAACAAGTGTCTTCGCAAGAAGATCGATAACATTGGGATCAATCAGAGGCTCATCTCCCTGTACATTGACAATGATATCATAATCCGGCAGACTTTCCGCCACTTCCGCTAAACGGTCAGTCCCGGTCGGATGATCAGCAGAAGTCATCACTACATCTCCACCAAAAGACCGGACTTCTTTTTCAACATCTTTATGATCCGTAGCTACGATGACCACATCAGGCAGCATCGCCAAAATCGCTCTTTCATAAACACGTCGCACTAACGTTTTTCCCGCAATCATCCTCAGCGGTTTTCCCGGCAGACGTGTCGATGCATAGCGGGAAGGGATTATACAGGCAATTTTCATAAAAAGACCTCCCATTGTTCCTGAAGCTGTGCTTCTCCATTTTCAGCAAATTTCATTTCTATCTCCAAAACATAAAGAGGAATTTTACTGTCTTCCGCTTTACTTAAATTCAGCATCTTTACCGCATCTTTTTCTGTCACCGTGATCAGATCAGCACCACTATATGCAGCTGCCATTTCAGCAGATTCCATATCTGCTGATGTATATACATGGTGATCCGGAAAAAACATACTTCCCACAGGGTTCAGCCCCGCCTCTAATGTTGTTTCTTTAAACGCTTCAGGATTTCCTATTCCTGAAAGAATAAACGTCCTTCTCCCTTTCTGGCAGGATAAACAGTCTTCTTTGATTCCTTTTTTCCATTTATTGAAAGGAACAAGCAATGACGGCGAATGGAAAGATTCAAGGATAAGCGCCTGCGGTGCCAATCGAAAAAGGTTCTTCTTTATATCCGTTTTCACAGACACATCTGCCTGCTCACTTTTAGTGAGGATAAATGTATGGGCACGTCGTAATGCCTCCATAGGCTCACGGAGAAGTCCGCGGGGCAGGGAATATCCGTAACCGAAAGGATTCGTGCAGTCTATGAGAACGATGTCTAAATCCCGCTTCATATCCCAGTACTGAAAACCATCATCTAAAAGCAATATATCCGCCCCCAATTTAATCGCTTTTTCCGCAGAAATGATCCTGTTACGTCCCACAAGAACAGGGACATCAGGAATTTTTAACGCCATCATATAAGGCTCATCTCCCGCCAGTTTCTGGGAAATCCGCAAAGATCGTCCGTCAGATACAACTCCTCCGACTTTTTCCAATCCGCTTTTATAACCGCGGGAGAGAATGGCCGGATGATGCCCCTTTTTGTGAAGCATTTCAGCCAGCTTTAAAATGCACGGTGTTTTCCCCGTTCCACCGGCCGTAATATTTCCAACGCTGATAACAGGTATCGGCATACGGCGGGCATTTCGCCCAGCCTTCTCATATTTTTTCACGACACCTTTTTCATAAATCCCTGCAAGAAGCTCCAACCCGCCAAGAACAATCTTTCCTATCTTTCCCGGCGACGGATTTTTTTGGAGTCCAAGTATGTAAGACTCAATACTCATCAGTATTCTCCATCAAATCAATCTTATACTTTTCAGCAAGTTTTGCAAAAGTATCTACATTCCTTTTCGTCGCCCCCTGATTCTCCGCCACCACAGACAACGCCGCTTCCCCCATAGCCTTCATTTTTTCGGGATGAGCCAATAAATCCCGCAGCGTTTTTTCTAATTCAGACTCATTTTGTGCCATGCGGCAGACACCACGCTTAGACAGCAGATCAAATATTTCCCGGAAATTGAACATATAAGGACCTACAAGCACCGGTTTCCCATGTGCCGCAGGTTCCAATATGTTATGTCCCCCCACCTTTACAAAACTTCCGCCAACAAAAACTACGTCCGCAAGACTGTATAAACGTCCCAATTCACCAATGGTATCAAGAATAATAACCTGATGGCCTCTCCCATCATCTTCTTCCGTCCCCATCTTAGAGCGGCGGAGAACACTGTATCCAAAATGCTTCACCAAAAAGCGGACAGACGGTGCCCTTGTAATCTCACGTACTGCCAGAAGCAGCCGGGCGTCAGGATACTCTTTCAGAATCTTGCCAAATATACGAAGAATAATTTCTTCTTCTCCGTTATGCGTACTCCCTGCTACAATCACAGGCCCTTTTCCATCAAAGTGAAATTCATGACGAAGCTGTTGTTTCTCTTCTTCCGAAACTTCCACATAGGTTTCATCATACTTTGTATTTCCTGTAATTGTCACCCGATCAGAAAGTGCTCCCATAGAAATAATATGTTCTGCATCAATGCCCGACTGCATACAAAATTTTTTAATTTGGAGAAGCATGCGCGAGGTAAAACGCCGGATCAGGGAATACCTTTTCATAGAACGGTCACTGATACGGCCGTTCATCATCATAACAGGAATATTCTTTCTCCATGCCAGCCGAAGAAAATTTGGCCACAATTCCGTTTCAATCAGAATAATTGCTTTAGGATTCACTATATTCACAATTCGTTCTGTGATAACAGGCAAATCAAAAGGAAAAAATATATGGCCGTCCGCCTCGGGCATGATCCTTTGCGCCATTCGGTGACCTGTAGCAGTAACGACGGATACAACGACCATTTCTTTGGGATAGCGTCTTTTCAATTCTCTCACAATAGGACTGGCTGCGACAACTTCACCCACCGACGCCGCATGTATCCAGATTGCATTATGATAAGCAATCTGTTCCAAAGTCGGCGTCGGCATAATCCCGGCACTCTGCTTCAGTCTGTCATAAAAACCGTCTTCAAAAATAAGACGGTAAAGCAGTACCGGCACCTGAAAGAACCAATAAGCAACCAGACAGACATTATAAAACCAGTACAAGTTATTTTTCTCCTTCCGGCTGTTTTATCGACATGGTATACAGTTCATGATATAAACCGCCCATAGCCATAAGTTCTTCATGTGTTCCCTGTTCTTCAATCCGTCCTTTATTCAGCACTAATATCTGATCAGCATTTTTAACCGTCGATAAACGATGGGCGATAACAAACGACGTCCGTCCCACCATCAGTTTATCCAAAGCATCCTGTACAATTTTCTCGCTTTCTGTATCCAAAGCGGAAGTAGCCTCATCCAGGATCAAAATGGCCGGATCTTTCAGTATTGCCCGTGCGATAGCAATACGCTGCCGCTGCCCGCCGGACAATACAAGCCCCCGGTCTCCAACTTTCGTATCTATGCCATGAGGAAGTTCTCTGATAAAATTTTCCGCGTTTGCTGCTTTTATAGCTGCCCAAACCTCTTCATCCGTCGCATCCAGTCTTCCATAAAGAACATTTTCCTTAATTGTCGTATTAAAGAGAAGTGTATCTTGAGGTACAAGACCTATATTTTCCCTTAAAGAGCCGACAGTCACATCGCGGATATCCATACCATCAATGCAGATTGCCCCTGCGCTGACATCATAAAAGCGGGGAAGCAGGTTTGCCACCGTGGTCTTCCCCGATCCCGATGGACCGACAAGAGCAATGGTCTGTCCCGGCTCCGCGATAAAGTTTAAATCTACGAGAACTGGATTTTCTTTTTCATAGGAAAAAGAAACGTGCTTTGCCTCTACTCTGCCTCTCTTAATAATGAGCTGCTTTGCGTCCAGCTTATCCTGTACTTCCGGCTGCTCATCAAGGATGGCAAAAACACGATCAGCTGCAGCCAGTGATTTTTGGATATTCCCAACACTTTCCGCCACGCGCCGTGTCGGATTCGCCAAATTGATGGCATAAATAAGAAACGCAATCAGTTCCCCGGTCGTCATCACCCCGTCAATAACGGAAACACCGCCATACCAGATAATAGCGCACACCGCAATGGCCGCTAAAAATTCAACAAAAGGCGTCATCTGACTCTGTTGGCGGATGGAACGAACCGTTGCGCTGAAGCTGGAACGATTAATTTTTTCAAACCGTTTTTCCTCATAACTGCCGCGGTTAAAACTCCTTACAATACGAACGCCTTGTATCGTCTCCTGCAGCATGGAGGTTACATCAGCAAGGCATTCCTGTACCACCCTCCCGCTGGTATGCAGTTTTCTGCCGAAAAACTTAATCACATAAGAAACCAGAGGCACGATGATGAGACAAAGCACGGTCAGCTTCCATTGCAGATAAATCATAGACGCAAAGGAGCCGATAAAAATCGCGCTTTCCTGTACAAGAGAAATAAAATCCACCACGATGGCCGTTTGCAGCGCAGCAATATCATTAGTCAGATTACTCATGATATCCCCCGTACGGCGGCGATCATAGTAGGAAATGGACAAAACCTGCAAGTGATGGTAGAGAACATTACGGATATCCATAATAACCGCCTGTCCGATATACCCCATCAGATATCGATGCCCGAAAGTCGTGAGCGCTCTGATAAAGAAAGTTACTAAAATAGCTACAATGACCAAGTACAGCATTCGCAAGTCCTTTTGCTCCAGCACTTGGTCAATCACGTCCTTAATAATCCATGGAACCACCAAATTTGACAATGCTACAAAAAGCATGAAAACAACTGACAATATTAATAACTTCTTGTATGGCCACAAGTAAGACAGAAGACGTTTATAACTATTTATCTTATTTTTTTTACTACTCATTATTTCCCCTCTGCTGTCCTTAATATAAGTTCCGCCGTACGACGAACTGCTCCGCCTTCACCCAGCACGGCACGTACAGATTTTAATTCTCTTATATTCTCCTGCCGCTTTACTTCATCAGTCAGCCACAGCAGCACGACTTCCGCTATATTTCCGGCAGTAACTTTATCCTGTAAAAGTTCAGGCGTCACTTCTTTATGAAGCAGTATATTCGGCAGCCCCGCATACTCCACCCGTACAAGATGCTTGGCCAGGAACCAGGTAATCGCAGATAATCGATACACAAGCACAGTAGGAAGCCCCATCAGCGCTGTTTCAAGAGTAGCGGTTCCAGACGAAGCGATACACGCCGTACAAATCCGCATCAGATCATATATCCGGCCGGCCGTCACAATGATATCCAATCTCGGTGAAGCATTTTTTAAAAAACCTTGAATAAACTCCGATGAAATCGTACCAGCACGGGGCAAAAAGAATTGGCACTCACATTTTTCAGTAAGTATATCCGCTGCTTTAAGCATGGCGGGAAGAAGTTTTTCCACTTCATTTTTTCTGCTTCCCGGCATAAGCAGAATTCTTTTTTTTACTCTGTCTCCCCCAAAAAACATCATTGCCTCTTCATAAGACATAGACGCTTTCACAGTATCTGCCAAAGGATGCCCCACAAAAGTCACCCGGGCTCCAGCTTCTCGATAAGCCTCCGCTTCAAAGGGAAATATAGATGCCACATGCTCCACATCACGAACAATATTCTTTGCCCGTCCCTTGTGCCAGGCCCAAATTGTCGGTGCAATATAGTACACTACCGGAATGCCCAGCTCTTTTGCCACGTGGGCAATCTTCATATTGAACCCCGGATAATCCACACACACAACTACATCCGGTTTTTCTTCCATCATAGCATGTCTAAGGAATGTCCGTAACTTAAAAAACAGTGATAAATGACGAATGACTTCTACCACTCCGATAATTCCCAGATTACCAATATCATAAATAATACGCACTCCCGCATTACGCATATTATCTCCGCCCATGCCGAAAATATCAGCATCAGGATATTCTCTTTTAATTTCCGCGGCAACAGCGGCGGCGTGCATATCCCCGGAAGCTTCTCCGGCAGACATCATAATTTTCATAAATGCTCCTGCTCCACGGATAGAATAGCAATTCCTGCACAATCCGCCTCTTTCAGCACGGACGTTTTTTCCACAAATAAGGTGCGGTACGCCTCAATGGCAAGTACTTTGCATCCGGTTTCCATCATAGAATGTAAAGTTTCCAATCCAACAGCGGGTACATCAAAGCGCGGATCCTGATCCGGTTTTGCCGTCTTCACCACCACGGCTCCCCCGCGGGCCAGCATACCACCGCGTCTAATACAGGCATCTGTCCCTTCAATCGCTTCCACTGCCATAACCGCCTGATCTTTGATGACCACCGTCTGCCCCAGATCCATACCGCCAATGGCCTTAGCCGCCTTAAAGCCGAATGCTACATCAAGCATTTCATTTTCTGTCGGCCGGCGTTTGGTAAATATTTGCGGACCCGGCATTAAAGGCTTTAAATATTTCGTTTGATCCAGCACTGAAATCCCGTCTTTCCCCAATTCTTCCACAAGTTCCAAAGTAATCGTGTCATCCTTGAAATTCTTTTTCCTCAATCGATTCAAAACTTTCAGCGCACGCAAATCAGGAATCACATGATCCTTATACAGCCATTCTTTTGTTACTTTCCCAAGCATTGTGACTTCCTGCACGCCATCCGACAAAAGCGTTTTAATGACCTTATTCAATTTAAAGACGCTGATTTCATAATAAGCATCAGCTTTTTCTTTTAGTTCCTTTTCGACTCCTGGAATCACAGCAATGCATACAACCTTATATCCCTGTATATGTGCGGCCTCTATAAATTCCACCGGAAGTATGCCGATTCCGGCAAGCAGTCCTACGGTCTCCATCGTTCCCCCTATCATTCTACCCTTTGAGTATTTTACCATATATTTCGTATTTTACGGAAATTATCGATTCTATATGAAAATACTTTTTTATGCTAAAAACGTATGCTAAACAGCCTTATACAAATCATTTTTATATGCTTCTTGAAAGAAATATAAACGCAAGGTATACTTAAATTATTATAATTTAAAGGGGGAATTACTTTGCTAAACAAAATCAAAAAAGTTTTGTCCAGTGTCGCATTGATCAAACAAATCGCTGTCGGCTTGGTCATCGGTATCCTGATTGCCGTCTTTACACCGACGGTAATCCCTGTCGTTAAAATTTTTGGCGATCTCTTCGTCAAAGCACTGAAAGGCGTTGCTCCCGTCCTCGTATTTTTCCTTGTCATGAACGCGATGGCACAAAAAAAAGAAGGGACGAACGCAAATATGAAACCGATCATCATCTTGTATGTCATCGGAACCTTCTGTGCCTCTCTCGTCGGCGTGGCATTGTCATTCCTTTTTCCGACCGTACTTCATCTCCAGGTGGCAGCCGATGCCAAACTGGCTCCGCCTTCCGGCATCGTTGAAGTATTGCACAATGTAATTCTTTCCGTTGTAGATAATCCGGTCAATGCGCTTCTTACTGCAAATTACATCGGTATCTTGGCCTGGGCGATCATTGCCGGTCTTGCACTCAAAAGTTACGCAAACGGTACAACAAAATCTGTGCTTGATGATATAGCCCGTGCTATCACTCAGGTCGTCACCTGGGTCATCCACTTCGCTCCGCTTGGCATCATGGGACTTGTTGCTGACTCTGTCGGTACTGCCGGTGTAGATGCCCTGTTGGGATATGCAAAACTTTTGGCTGTCCTGATCGGCGCCTATATTCTTGTTGCTTTTGTTATGAATCCGATTATCGTATTCCTCAATGTTCACCATAACCCTTATCCTCTTGTCTGGACAACAATCCGTGAAAGCGGTGTATATGCATTCTTTACAAGAAGTTCCGCAGCAAATATCCCTGTCAATCTGACCTTGTGCAAGCGGCTGGGCCTTAACCCCGATACTTTTACAATTTCTATTCCGCTCGGCGCAACTATCAACATGGCGGGCGCTTCCATTACCATTTCTGTACTGGCTTTAGCTGCTGCAAACACATTGGGAATTGTTGTCGATCTTCCGACAGCGCTTCTTCTGTGCCTGATTTCCACAGTTGGCGCCTGCGGCGCTTCCGGTGTAGCCGGCGGTTCCCTCCTTCTGATTCCTGTGGCCTGTGCCTCTTTCGGTATCAGCAATGACATTGCCATGCAGGTTGTCGGTGTAGGCTTCATCATTAGTGTTCTTGAAGACGCCTGTGAAACGGCACTGAACAGTTCCAGTGATGTCCTCTTTACTGCTGTTGCTGAATTTTCTGAACGCCGCAAGAATGGAACTTTTGATCCTAAAGATATGGTTCCCCACAACTGAATCTGATACAAAAAAGACTGTGAAAATGCGAAATACTTTTCACAGTCTTTTTTCGTGTGCCTTATGGCGGATATTCCGCATTTAATCTGATCTATACCTCTATCAAAAAAGCTCCGGCCGTTTTCATTTTTACCTCTCCATATTGAAGAATAAATTTATCTATATATCCCGCTAACTCCTTAAAAACTGATGCCTTAATAGGAGTTTCCCACTCCGATCCCCAATCATAAGAAGAAAAAGATTGCATAAGCTTCATGCCGGCTACTGACAAACGTAATTCACGTTCTGTTTCGTCACTTCCCGCATCAATGCCGGCCACCCGAAGAAGCTGCACAGATACAATTAAAGCTGCCACCTTTTTATTCCTGTGTGCGGCAACAGTCATCGCATGCCCCAAAAGCCGGTATGCCTTTTCATTTCTTTCTTCTTTGGGAAAGAATTCATTGACCAACTCAATCACATAGTACCAACATTGCATTTCTTCATAAGATAAACGCATCATGTCCAAAAGCATCCGACTCTCATACTGGGACATAAAAAAGATCTCGCCATCTCTTTGCGCAGTAAATCGAAGAAACGTAAAAGAAACCATACCGCCGCTTCCACATCGTTCAAGCACCGTCTTGCCTACATAGATCCGTACTAATCCGGCAGATAAAGTAAATATATCCGCAATCTTTCCTCCATCCCTCCCTGCATGAGCATGAAGAAGAATTCCTTCGTAATTTTCAAGTAATCTATTCATGACTGTCTGGTTCCGTTTCTTCTTTACGATCCATTTCCGCCTTCACACGCATAATACGGAATCCGTACATTTTAAGTACGGTAAACTTCCACCCGCCAAAAGAAATATGATCACCGACTTGGGGTATCCGTTCCAATTTCGAAAAAATCAGCCCGCCAATCGTATTATTTCTTTCTTCATCATCAAACTCCATTTGGAGCCTTTCAGAAACATCTTCCAGGATGACGGTACCGTCAAACTCATAAACATGGTCATTCACACGCAAAATTTCAGCAGGCGCGTTGCTCTCATTCTGCGGAATTTCTCCAGCCAGCTCTTCCATCAGATCCTCCAGCGTCACAAGGCCTGACGTCCCTCCATACTCATCCACGACGACCGCCAGGTATGTTCTCTTATTCTTCATCATTTGAAGGAGGGCCGGCGCGGGCATAACTTCAGGTACAGTCAGTATTTCCCTCATGATTCTTTTTATATTGTACTCACCCCTCAAAAGGCTTTCTAAAAAATCTTTTACATGAATAAATCCAAGAATATGATCCTTGTCCTCCATACACACGGGATAACAGGTATGATGCGTTTTTGAAATATTCCGGCGCATTACGTCCATATCATCATTAAAATCCAAAACGACCATATCATTCCGGGGAATCATGACATCCCTCACATCTAAATCAAAAAAGTCAAAAGAATTTTTGATCAACGTATTTTCAAGAGTATTCAAACGCCCGCCGCGATGACTTTCTTCCACGATGCAACGGATTTCATCTTCGGTATAAGTGAAATTAACTTCGTCTCTGCACGGGATTCCTTTCATATCCAATATCTTTTTTACCGCGAACAAGCCGATGAAAATGAAAGGCTTCCATAGCCTGCCGGACAAATTGATGAACCATGTATAAGAGGATAACATGGACAGCGGCCTGACCAATGATATGGATCCCGGCACAAGAATGGTAAAAATCCAATAGAGCATCAGTGCAATAACAATGTAGGCAGAAACACCGACATATACCAGCACCGCGGAAAAAAAATTGGTTTCTTCCCAAAACAAAACCATGTGACGGACACTCTGGTATAAAGAAAGGGCAAAAATGCTGCTGCAGAAAAGATAACCGATCTGTGTCCCCGCAAGTACCACAGAAGTCTTTTGATAATAAGGAGCTACTTTTTCCACTTTCTCCGCATCCAGTTCATCATTGTCTTCGATGTATTTCTTTCTCATTCGCGCAAAAGAAAAATTAACAGCAGTACATACATAATTGACGGCTGCCGCAAAAAGCGCAACGAAAATCCATACAATCACCCATTCTACGTGGATATTGATAAGTCATTCCTCCTTTTTAAAACATTACTTATGCTCTTTATACCCTAATTCCCGAAGAATATAACCTTTATTCTTCCAATCTCTACTGACTTTCACCCATAAATCAAGAAATACAGGAGCGCCGATCAGATTTTGTATTTCCTCTCGTGCTTCCTGCCCGGCCTCTTTAAGTAAGGTGCCTTTCCTCCCGATAATGATACGCTTCTGAGAATCCCGTTCCACATAAATCGTACAGCGGATATATACCTTTCCATTTTCCCGCTCACTAAATTCTTCAGTAAATACGCCAATCGCATGAGGAACTTCTTCTCTTGTACGCAGCAGTAATTTCTCTCTTACAATTTCCTGCACAATATTTCGCTCCGGCTGATCTGTCACCATATCATCAGGGAAATACTTAGGGCCTTCAGGCAGGTATCTTTCCAGAACCGTCGTAAATTCTTTCAAATTCTCTCCGCTTCGGGCGGAAAGCGGAATGATTTCCGAAAACGGGTGTATTCTGCTGTACTGTCCTATTTTCTTTAACAGCATATCTTTTTTTATCAAATCAATCTTACTCAGAACCAGCACGACGGGTACTTTTTTATCCTTGAGCAGACTCAAAATATACCGATCGCCCGCCCCGAGGGGATCATCACAGGCACAAATAAAGACAATGACATCCACTTCATCCAAAGCGTCTACCGTACTCTGACGAATAACCTGCCCCAATTTACTCTGCGGCTTATGCATTCCCGGTGTGTCAAGAAAGACAACTTGGGAATTTTTACCATTCCATACACCGGTAATCTTATTCCGCGTCGTCTGCGCATGAGCAGACACGATGGAAACTTTCTCCCCCAAAACCGCATTCATCAAGGTAGACTTCCCCACATTCGGCCGTCCTACAAGGGCAACAAATCCAGAATGGAATTTTTCTTCAGCCATTTCGTTCTCCTGTCTTTAAACAGCCTTCTTCAAAAGCATGGGGAAGCAATTTGCTTCCATCAAAAATTTTATAGTGGTCTTCATCTTTTGCCACAATGACCACGGGGATATGAAATTCCGCTATGACCTGGCGGCAGATTCCGCAGGGCATCGTAAAACCCTTATCGCTCCCCGCCACAGCGATTCCCTGAAAACTTGTACACCCTGCTGTTACCGCACTGCCGATGGCGTTCCTTTCCGCACACATACCCGCGGGATAAGAAACATTCTCTACATTACAGCCGGTAAATATATTTCCATCTTCACCAAGAACCGCCGCCCCTACGGGGTATCCCGAATAGGGAACATACGCATTCTTTCTTGCTGCAAGCGCTGCAGAAACCAAAGCGGCCGCTTCATTCCCCATCATTTTCAAGTTTTCCTTCCGTTACAATACGTTCCATACCGCAGGCACCAAGTATTTCTTCTTCCTTTTCCCGCATTTTCCTCTTCTCCTCCGGATCATAATGATCATAACCAAGAATATGGAGAAATCCATGTACAGATAAATACGCCATTTCCCGTTCTTTACTGTGCCCAAACTCTTCTGCCTGCTCAACCGCGCGGTGCAAATTAATAATGATGTCGCCCAACACTTTTTCTTCCTCCATACCGTCCTCTTCTTCGCCCTCGTTTAAAGCAAAGGAAAGGACATCCGTCGGCGCGTCAACTCCGCGGTATGTTTTATTCAGTTCATGAATGGTATCAGCGTCACAGATAAGGAGACTTAATTCCGCGTCTTCCGCCACGTTCTGCAATTCCGCCCCTTTCGAAAGAACTCTCAGAATGAGCGTTTCCAACTCTTCACTGTAAAATTGCTCATCACTGTAATTAATCGTGATTTCCATTATCTTCCACCCCCTGTCTTTTCTTTTTTGTATCTTCTTCATAAGCGTGGATAATGGCCGCCACCAAATCATGACGAACCACATCATCTTCCGTAAATATCACGGATTCAATATCGGAAACATTTGCCAAAACACGCTGCGCATCAATAAGTCCGCTTTTCACATGAGGCGGAAGATCAATTTGGGTAACATCGCCATTAATAACCATTTTTGAGCGATCCCCCAGGCGGGTCAGAAACATTTTAAGTTGTTCCACTGTCGTATTTTGCGCTTCATCCAAAATGACAAAAGATTTTTCAAGCGTCCTGCCCCTCATATACGCAAGCGGAGCCACTTCAATCTGGCCTTTCTGCTGCAGCCGGATGAACTCTTCCGGCCCGAACATATCCAAAAGACCGTCAAACAAAGGGCGCAGATAAGGATTTACCTTTTCCTGCATATCCCCCGGGAGAAACCCCAGTTTTTCACCTGCTTCCACCGCCGGCCGCACTAAAATAATCCGCCGGACATCATGATTTTTCAGAAAGAAAGCTCCCAATGCGACCGCCAAGTATGTTTTTCCTGTTCCCGCGGGACCAACGCCAAAGGTAATGGAATTCCGACGGATCGCATCTACATACATTTTCTGCCCTAACGTTCTCGGACGGACAGCTTCTCCATTCCGTGTAAGATTAATAATATCCTCTTTCATCTCATGAAGCAGTTCCATCTTCCCCTCATCAAAAAGCTTCATGATGAGGAGCATCTGTCTTTCAGAAACACGGATGCCTCTTTTGGCGTCAGATAAAATCTCTTCAATCACTGACAGGCTTTTGTATACTTTCTCTTCCGATCCTTTTACACGGATCAGATTCCCGCGGCATAAGATATCCGTGCCATAATGTTCTCCCGCCAGTGCAAGCAGACGGCCGCCCTGCGCAAACACACGAGCGGCGTCCTGCATTCCCTGTACCAGTATTTCTTTTTCTACTTTCGTTTTTATAGTGCTTCACCCCATCTTATATAAACCAAAGAAAGATTCTTATTCATGCAGAAATCTTCGAACAGCTGCCCCGTGAAGATAATTACAGGCCGATCCCTGTTGAATATGTCTGTTTCTCATCAGCTTCTCTATATATTCTTTTACTTCCCACCACGGACGTCCGCCATTTACGGAAAGCGTATTTGCCGAAGCACGCCCCACAATTCGCTGCACCACGATATCAGGGCGGAGCATGGATAAAATCAGAACAACTCTTTCCGCATATTCTTCAGGGGGTAAAAGTTTTATATCCCCTTTTTCATACATCTTCGCCAATTTCGTTCCTTTAATAATATAGAGAGAATGTATTTTTATTTCCGTGACGGGAAGAACCGAAACCAGTTTTGCCGCTTCTTCCACATCGATACGGTCGTCCCACGGCAAATCAGCAATGATGTGCGCGCATAAATCAAAATGATACCTGCCAATTTGAAGAGCCGCATCAATAAACTCTGCCACCGTATGGCATCGTCCTATTTTAAGAAGTGTGTGGGGATTTACGCTTTGCAGCCCAAGCTCTACCGTGATATTCGTCCCGTATTTCCCCTGGGCCTCTCTGAGTACCTCCAGGTACGACTCATGGATACAATCGGGTCTTGTGGAAACCGCAAGTCCTACGATATCAGGATGCCCGCAGGCTTCCTTCACACAGTATTCGAATCGGGAAAGCGGCATATAGGTATTTGTGAAATTCAAAAAATAAGCAATGAATTTTTTCGCCTTATATTCCGGTCCCACATGGGAAATACTCCGATCAATCTGGCGGGTGATTTCCATTCCCACCGCCTTTGTTTCATAGTCCGCCCGAATAGAACCGCAAAAAATGCACCCGTCACTATCTAATGTACCGTCTCGATTCGGACAAGTCACGGGAAGGGCAATCGGAATCTTATAAACTTTCTCATTATATTTTTCTTTTAGATAATCCGAATACGTTCTGTACAATGCCATAGCATCTGCTCCTGTATATTTTTATTATATAACACCCCCTCTCATTTACACAAAAGAATTGCTTCTGTACAATAGAAATTAATAGAACATAGAGGAGGCACACCAATGATCCGTATCTCTACGGTGCAGTTATCCGTTATTCCGGGAAATATCCGCGCCAACTTTGAACAGATGGAAAGAGAAATACAAAACGCCCGAAAGCAAAACACTGACATCCTGATCTTTCCCGAACTCTGCCTGTCAGGGTACATGATCGGCGACCTGTGGGAACAGAATGCTTTCCTTCGTGAATGTGAGCGGTATGGTCAGAAAATCGCCGATGCGGCAGAAAACATTATTGTTATCTTCGGCAATATAGCCGTTGACCCGAAAAAAAAGAATAATGATGGCCGTGTAAGGAAGTATAATGCTGCTTTCGCCGCCTGCAATGGACAGTTCTTAAAAAATGACAGAGGGTTATCTTATACTATTAAAACGCTGCTCCCTGATTACAGGCAATTTGATGACAAACGCCACTTTACAAGCCTTCCTGAGCTGGCTGCCGAAGAAAATCAATCCATATCTTCCCTGCTTGCGCCTTTTACATTTACCATCAGGCAGGAAACTCTCTACGCAGGCATTGTTCTTTGCGAGGACAGCTGGGATGAAAACGCACGGCTGTCCCCTATGGAAATCCTTTCAGAAAAAAATATCGATATTCTTTTCAATCTGTCCGCCTCGCCATTCACCTTGGAAAAGAATGATAAAAGACACCGTCTCTTCTCTGCCTCGCTTTCCCGCCTCGGCTGCCCTATGCTCTACATCAATAGAAGAGGACTGGAAAACAATGGAAAAGACTGCTATACCTATGACGGCATGACTGCCGCCTACGATCCGAAAGGTACACTTCTTGCCGAAGCAGTCCCTTATCAGGCGGAGCGTTCTTGCTTTTCTTTTGATATCGCCGCAAAAAAACTGACTGCAGAAAAAGAAATGAAACCGTTTAGGGGAGATATGTTGCTGCCTGCTCTCCGCTATGGGTTGAAAGAATTTTTATCCGCCATTCATGCAGGCAGGGTGGTCATCGGCATCTCAGGCGGCATCGATTCCGCGGTCAACGCCGCACTGTACCGCTCGGTTCTTCCTGCGGAAAATCTCCTTTTAGTGAACACGCCGACACGGTTCAATTCGGAAACCACAAAAAATCTGGCGCGGCGGCTTGCCGAAAATCTGGAAGCTCCTTTTGTGGAACTCCCTATCGATTCTTTTATCAATGAAACAGTTTCTCAAATTGACGATTTGCAAATTCCTTTTCCGTCAGACATGAAAACACTGCACCTCACCGGTTTTATGAAAGAAAATATACAAGCCCGTGACAGAAGCACCCGTATCCTCGCCACGCTTTCTTCCGCCTTTGGCGGCATATTTACCTGCAACGCAAACAAAACCGAATTAACCGTCGGCTACGGTACGCTCTATGGCGATCTGTCCGGCGCTCTTGCCGCTACAGCCGACCTTTGGAAGCATCAGATATATGCACTCGGCAGAACTCTGAACCGATATTTCGATAAAAACATGATTCCTGATGAAATATTTACCGTCAGGCCAAGCGCTGAGCTTTCCGAAAATCAGGACATTACAAAAGGATTGGGGGATCCCCTTATTTATGAATACCATGATTTTCTCTTCCGCTCGTTTATTGAGCCATGGAATCGGATAACACCGGAAGAGATTCTTACCTGGTACAGTAAAAATTGTCTGGAAGAGAAACTGGGAACTCCTGTATCCATCAAATCTATTTTCAAAACACATCACGATTTTATCACCGATTTGGAAAAATGGTGGAATTTGTTTGCAGGATTTGCCGTTGCCAAGCGCATACAGGCGCCCCCCCTGCTTGCCGTCAGCCGCCGTCCTTACGGCTATGATCTCCGTGAATCGCAAATAGCCCCTTACTATACCGACACCTATATCCATCTGAAAAATTCTCTTTTATCAAATGGCTGAGCAACGTAAAAGGAAGCGCTTACTATGACGCCTCCTTTTATATTGCTTTTCAATTTTTCTTAAAGTATGGTTTAAAACTGGACTCATGCATATTGCTCTTTTCCCTTTTTCTACTTTCCTGCGGACGGGAACGATGTCCGTTATACCTGCCGTCCCGTTTTTCACTTTCATAATTTTTATCACGGGAATGCCCTTGCAATCGTCTGCCGCGTCTTTCCCCGCCAAAAGAGCGTTTGCCGCCGGAGCTTCTGCGCTTCTTAAACTGCGGACGTTCTTCCGTAATCTTTACAGGCGTCACATCAGGCTGTTTTGTGAGCAGTTTAATTGCCGCCGCAACTAAAGATACCGCATCCACATGGTTCAGAAGTTCTTCCGCATTTTCACGATATTCTTCCAGTCCGGTCCCCCGGGACGCTTCCTGCAGATTCTCAATAGCAATCCGCTGATTTCCTTCAATGACGTCAGACAGCGTAGGAACACTCTTTCTTCTGATTTTGCGTCGGATAGCGCGCTCAATATCATGAAGCTGCCCGATTTCTCTGGAAACAACAAAAGTCATGGCCAAACCGGTCTGTCCCGCCCGTCCCGTACGGCCTACACGGTGCACATACGTTTCAGAATCCTGGGGCATATCAAAATTATATACATGGGTTACCCCGCTGATATCCAATCCTCGTGCTGCCACGTCAGTAGCCACAAGAATATCAATTGTGCCTTCTTTAAACTGGCGGACGACTGCATCGCGTTTCTGCTGAGACAAGTCGCCATGAAGACCTTCTGCCATATACCCGCGCTTTTTCAACGCCTCCGTCACCTCGTCGGCACGGCGTTTCGTCCGAACAAAGACAATGGCCAGTTCAGGATTCTCCATATCCAGCAGCCGGCAAAGGCAATCGAACTTCTGCATATCCGGCAATTCGATATATTCCTGTTCCACCAGGTCAATTGTAACCGTAGCCGCTTTAATCTTCACAAGCACAGGATCACGAAGGAAAGATTCCGCCAGTTCTCTGATCGGTGCCGGCATGGTAGCAGAGAAAAACATCGTCTGCCTTTCTTCAGGCATCCCCGCTAAAATAGTGCGGATATCATCAATAAATCCCATATCCACCATTTCATCGCCTTCATCAAGAACAAGAATCTGGACATGGGACAGATCAATGGTTCCTCTCTTCATATGGTCCATAAGACGACCCGGTGTCGCCACAATAATATTCGGCTTCTTGCGAAGCGCGCGAAATTGTCTTTCGATATCCTGTCCGCCATAAATAGGCAATGCATGAATCGGCAAGTACTGGGCAAGCCGATTCATCTCTTCCGCAGACTGGATGGCCAATTCTCTCGTTGGCGAAAGCACGATAGCCTGCGGCCCTTTTTCTGTCGTGTCAATCTTTTCCAGAATCGGAATACCAAATGCCGCTGTTTTGCCCGTACCGGTCTGTGCCTGTCCAATCAGATCCTTCCCCTCCATCGCCGCGGGAATAGATACCTTCTGGATAGGAGTGGGCTCCTCAAATCCCATATCTTCAATAGCCTTCATGATTTCAGGAACAAGGCCCAGTTCCTTAAATGTATCGTACATAATACCTCCTGCACGAAAAAAGGAAACGCACAAGCGCCCCCTATAATTGACTTATTTGTAGCCTGTAATTTCGTTATTATAACATAGTTTTTATTTATATAATAGTAATTAGAAAAGTATAATTTTTTCAAATTGCGGTCAAGGAAAACATCTTGCTCCTTATTTTAACATAAAGAGACACTTAAAAAAATTTTCTTTACATAATCTTTCCTGAACTTCTTTTTTGACAGGCAATAAGCAGGTTGAATACGCAATAAGCAGGACTTATATGCCATCAATACAGAAAAATACTATTTTTGTCTTTAATATGCAAAAAGCAACCGGAAAGGCTGCTTTTTGCTTTGGTGGGCGATGACAGGATCGAACTGCCGACATTCTGCTTGTAAGGCAGACGCTCTCCCAGCTGAGCTAATCGCCCGTATGTTGGTGACCTGTGCGAGATTCGAACTCGCGAACCCGCCGTGAAAGGGCGGTGTCTTAACCACTTGACGAACAGGCCGTTGGCTCCTGAAGCAGGGTTCGAACCTGCGACATCGTGATTAACAGTCACGCGCTCTACCGGCTGAGCTATTCAGGAATACGTACTAAGGTACGTGACATATAATATCAGATTTTTTCTGACTTTGCAACAAAAGATATACATTCTTCCAAAATACATAAACCGAAAGCATTAAGTTATATCCTTATATGAAAAAACTATTTGTATTTATATACATAAAAATACGGAAAAGCAGGAATCATCATATTAAGAATGGATCATGATGAATAAAATGATTCGTACCATGCTTTCCGTATTTTCTTTACTTTATTTAACGATTTTATTCTTACCGGGTATAGTTTCCCTTATCTTTTAACAAAAGATTCTTAGCAGGTTTTACCGTTCCGTATCAAAACCGATGACATATCCCTCATGACGTACCAAGGTGACAGGACCGTCCCTGTTCGGTTTATCAAAAGTAAAGTAATGATCTGCCTTAGGCTTATAGACTACACCTTTTTTGCATTCCTCCGGAAGTATGATACTTATTTCTCCCTTTTCCCCTGTTCCGCCATCCCAAAGAGAACCTCGGGTTTTGAGTATCAAAAGATTATTTTCCAGACGCACCTCTAAATCTTCCCGTCCCGCTTTCACAATACCATAAATTAAATCGCATTTCGCCGTAGTCGGCCCGGGAGGCGCCGGCATTCGGCGCGCTTCAGCATCATTTCTCGAAAGAAGGGCTCCTGTTTTCTCATCATACCAGCCATGGACTTCTGCATTATAAACCATACCATTTTCTCTTGTACCGTCTGCCGGTTCCCCCTCATATAAAGGCTCCTCACTGGATTCCGTCGTAGAAACACCGACCTTGTTCAATACTTTTCCAAGATTGAAACCGGCAGCCGTATTCCCCACAACACTAAAAGCTAATCCTGCTGCTATCCCTAATATTAATAATCTTTTTACGTTGGACATATTGACACCTCCCATTCTTACGATCTTCCCATACGATGAGGAACGAACTTTCCCTTCCCCGGCCTAAGCGTATACCTTAAATCTTCTCCCCGTTCAATATCCATTATATTACCAAGATCAGGCATTGTCAGTCTTGAAAAATAACCGGCACCATACCCCTCTTTGCTGAAAATAATATCATAATAAAGACCTTTGCTGAAATCAACAGTCACTTCAAAATATCCCCGTGCATCAGTTCTTGCAACCTCTACTGCATCACCGCCTTCAATTGATAATGTATGACCATCGACACTTTTCAGCTCAATACCGTCATAGTTATCGGTATAAGCACCCACCGCCGGTCCATAAAGAATAACTCCTTCCAGCGGCTTACGTTCGCCATCTTGACCTTTCACAAAAATATGCCCTTTAAATGTAAATACTTTGGAGTCCTTCCTCACTGAAGCTCCTTGTTTGGAATCGCCAGCCTCCTCTCCAGGAAGATTGATTTGCGGCAGTTTTAAACTTCCCAGATTAAATCCGGCTTCCACTGACATCGTCCCCAGCACCAAAGCCGCCAATACCAGTGTTAATACCCCTTTTCTCCTCATTTGCATGACACCTCCCGGTCTCCTAAAAAAATAAATAATAACATAACAGTTTTATTATGAGCTAAGTAAAATATTGCCTAAATACCAAAACAGATATTTATCCTAAATAAATTTAATTATCTATATATATTATGATAATATAATTTTTTTATAAGTGTCAAGCATATCCCAAACCAGTGCAGCAGGACATGAGTCACAAAACCGGCAATGTACAAACCATTCTGATCCACTAATGCGGAAAGTTATATCTTTTTTGCATACACAAAAAGCAACCCTCCCGGTTGCTTTTCTTTGGTGGGCGATGACAGGATCGAACTGCCGACATTCTGCTTGTAAGGCAGACGCTCTCCCAGCTGAGCTAATCGCCCATATTCGGATAAGCTTATTATGCCTTATCTCATTATTTTTTTCAAGTGCTCTCCGCTGCCTTTCCCCTCCTTCCTGTCATCTTTTCAAGAATATTATAAACAGACTTGACAAGAGTTACTACGTCCGTCTATACTCATGTTAATACATTATGCACAAGGATGAAGAAGCGCTTTTGCAAGCTCTCCAGAGAGATGGTGGACGGTGGAAACCATCAGCAAACAATTGTCGTTCCGCTTCAGAGTGGTAGATGATGAATCTATCGGGTATGCCCGTTACAGCAGATTAAAGATGGCTGAAAAGCAATTTGGGTGGTATCGCGGGTGCTCTCGTCCCTTAGAGGATGAAGAGCGTTTTTTATTACACAGGATATTTTGTCCCTTTTGGTTTCCTGCTAAATTGGGTGGCACCGCGAGAAAAGAGAAGCTCGTCCCATGGGACGCTTCTCTTTTTGTGTTTATAAAGTATAGGAGGTCTCTTTTATGAATCGAGTCTATAATTTCAATGCCGGCCCTTCTCCGCTGCCACTGGAAGTGCTTGAAGAAATCCGGGATGAGATGACAAATTTCAAAGGCACTGGGATGGGAATTATTGAGATGAGCCACCGCTCCAAAGAATTTCAATCCGTCATAGAAGAAACGAAGTCATTGCTTTTCGATCTCATGAAGCTTACACCGGATCATGAAATCGTATTCATTCAAGGCGGCGGCACCATGCAGTTCCTTATGGAAAGTTATAATTTTCTCCATACCCGCGCCGCTTACGCAGATACTGGTGTGTGGGCGCACAAAGCCCGTGATTCTGCTGCGTTCTTCGGAGAAGCGTATGATGCAAATTCCGCTAAAGACCGAAACTATTCCTATATTCCGGAGGACTGCCTGATCAAACCGGAAACGGATTATCTCCACATTACAACAAACAATACGATTTATGGCACGGAATATTGGAAATTTCCGGAAGTAGATATCCCTATCATTTGTGACATGTCCTCTGATATCCTTTCCCGCCACATAGATTTCAACCGCTTCGACATGATTTGGGCAGGCATACAGAAAAACCTGGGTGCCGCCGGTATGGCTCTTGTCATTCTTAAAAAGGATTTTGCAAAAACGGCGCGTACAGATATTCCTCCTTTTCTTCAATACAAAACATTTATTGAAAAAGATTCCGCCTATAATACACCGCCGGTATTCTGCATTTACACATTGAACAAGATGCTCCACTGGATAATAAAACAAGGCGGACTGGATATCATTGAAAAAAGAAACAAGGAAAAAGCAAAATTGATTTACGACATCATCGACAAAAGCAACGGATTTTATAAAGGGCATGCCGTAAAAAAAGACAGAAGCCGTATGAACATTACGTTCAACCTTTCTTCTGCCGATGAGGAAAAAGATTTCATTGAGAAAGCAAAAGAAAACCGCTTTATCGGCGTCAATGGCCACCGACTCGTAGGCGGTTGCCGTATTTCTCTTTATAATGCAGTTACCATAGACGCCTGTAAAGCAGTCGCCCAATTCATGGAAACATACCGGAAAGATCATCAATAATCTTATCTGTACATTTCTTTACTATTTTTTAGGAGGAGACATTATGTTCAAAATTTTTATCACTGCCGATGTTGCTAAGGAAGCAAAGGAATTTCTGGAAAAAGAATTTGTTGTGGATATCCGCCCAAACATGGATGAAGATGAATTGTGCAAAGTGATCAGCGAATATGACGCTGTCATTACAAGAAGCCAGACAAAAATCACAAAAAATGTCATTCATGCCGCTACTAATCTAAAAGTCATCGGCCGCGCCGGTGTGGGCATTGACGGCATTGATATTCCTGAAGCTACGGCGAAAGGAATTACTGTGGTAAACACGCCGGAATCAAACACAATCGCCGCCTGTGAGCATACCCTTGCCCTTATGCTTTCCATAACCCGCTATATCCCTCAAGCACACCAGTCCATTATGGAAGGCCGCTGGGACCGCAAAAGCTTTACCGGCATCCAGCTTTTGAATAAAACAGTCGGTATTATCGGTGTGGGCCGTGTAGGCTCCAATGTAGCAAAACGTCTGCAGGCGTTCAACATGAAGACCATTGGCTATGATCCTTACATTCCGCTGGAACGAGGCCAGCAGCTGGGAGTAGACCTGGTAGATCTTGATACGCTTCTCCGCGAATCCGATTATATTACGCTCCATACACCGCTCACCGAGGAGACAAAAGGCATGATCGGCGCGAAAGAAATAGAAAAGATGAAGGACGGGGTACGCATTGTGAATGCCTCCCGCGGCGCTGTCATTGATATTGATGCCTTAGCAGAGGCACTAAAAACCGGAAAAGTTGCCGGTGCCGGCATCGATGTGTGGACAAATGAACCGCTCAAATCGGAAAACAATCCTTTCCTGGGGATGAAAAACGTAACGCTCACCCCCCATCTGGGTGCCTCCACAGCTGAAGCACAAACAGGCGTCGCCACTGATGTAGCCCGCGGCGTTGCTGACGCCCTCCATGGAGAACCGGTAGCAACCGCTGTCAATGCATCACCCATCACAAGAGCTACACTCGCCGTTATCCAGCCTTATTTCAATTTGTGCGAACGCATGGGAAATATTGGTATTGATTTGGCTGACGGACGCATTTCCCGTGTCAGTGTAGAATATACAGGTGAATTGACTGAAACAGAAACCACCCCGCTCACCACGGCTGTCCTGAAAGGACTTTTAACCCCCATTCTCCAGCAAACGGTTAATTTTGTAAATGCAAGAAATATCGCGGAAGAACGGCATATGGAGATACGGGAAGTCAAGGCAAAAAAAGGACATTACTTCACCAATACGGTCACACTCACTATTGATACCGATAAAGGTACACATCGTATTACAGGCTCCCTTTTCGACAGGAAAGAAGCGAAAATCGTTTCCCTTGACCACTTCCGTGTAGACTTTGAACCGAAAGGCTGCATCATCCTTGCTCCTCATGAAAATAAACCGGGCATGATCGGCCAGATGGCAGGTATTCTCGGCAAGGCAGGCGTAAACATCAATGGCATGCAGGTAGGCGCATCCAAAGACAAAAACACCAATATTATGGCCGTTGCCATTGATAAGGATATTCCCAGCGCTATCCTCCCCATTCTTGCAAACATTGACGGAATCCACGGAATTACAGTCATTCACTGCGAAAGTCATTAACGGAAATGAGGTCATTATGGTACGAATTATTCTTATACGTCATGGGGAAACCACATGGAACGTGGAAGGTCGTTATCAGGGACAGGAAGACATTCCTCTTTCCCCAAAAGGAATTGCTCAGGGAAAAGCCGCCGGTCTTGCCTTAAAAGATATATCCATTGATGCGGCCGTCTCTGGACCGCTCTCCCGTGCCTTTGATACCTGCCGTTTCATTACCGAATATCACCATGTAAATATCCGTGTCGACGAGCGGATCACGGAAATCTCTCACGGCAGATGGGAAGGCGTCCATGCCGATGAAATCAAAAAAAACTATCCGAAAGAATTTGAACTTTGGCACAACCGGCCTGAACAGGTACAAATGCCCGGCGGGGAATCTCTGGAAGATGTAAGAAAACGCGTCCGTGCCGCCTTTGACGATTATGCCGCTATATATCAGGGCAAAACGCTTCTCGTTGCCGCCCACGATGCGGTCAATAAAGTCATCCTCTGTGATCTCATGGGGCTCAGCATGGAACATTTCTGGCATTTCAAACAGGACAATGCCTGTATCAACGTCATAGAAGAACATGAAAAAAGTTGGAGGCTTGTCACATTAAACGCCACGACCCATTTAGGATATCTCTTTTCAAGTATTGAGCAAAAAGGGTTATAAAAGAAAACCGGACGGGAATAATTTCATTTCCGCCCGATTTTTTCTTGCTATTTATTCATTACTGCCGCCGGCGTGTTGTCCTTATCAGCATGGACAGTCTCCGATAACTTTGCTTCCACATCTGTCGGCACACGGCGGTAAGGAAATTTTTTCCACAGCCGTTTCATCACTTCATCCATAATGTAACGGTTACGTACGGAACTTTCTTCTTCTCTTTCGTAGTAAGCCGCCTGATCATCCCTGACTCCTTCATTGCTTTTATAACTGTATATATCGACAACAACCTGCGTTTCCACAACAGGATCTATGTCAAAGAAAATGGAAATCGGATAAGACTTCCGCTGCGTCCACTTTGTAACGACAGGAAGTACGACAATATCCGCTCCCGTTTCCTCAGCAATGGCAGGAAGCTCCGCAGGACTGATATTCTTATAAACATAGTCAACCGTATCTAATTTTCTGTAATAAGGGTAACGGAACACCGCATCCATCTCTTTTGCAATGTATGATGCGGCATAGCTGCCTCTATCATTGCTCTGTGGCAAAAAAAGCAGTACTGTCCGTGTATTATCAAAGTATCCCATTTTCCGGTTTACCGACTTGTCAGCGGCTTGTGCCATCATCCCCACTGCACATACCATAAAAAAACAAAATAAATATTTCATAAAAGTCTTCATGGCAAATCTCCTTGTAGTACATGTTCAGAGCTTTATTTTTTCCAGTGTATCACAAGAGTTTCTCTTTCCGTACCCGTATCTTTTTATTTTCTGCTATAAGACTTTTCTATATTGTCCTTGCATGATATAATGATAAAAAACTTTTATATGTCCCCTACTAATCTGTAGGGTCTTGTTTTCAGAGGTGTTTGCATGAATAATACGGACTGGAAAATCCTGATCTATCTCCGTGAGGAGCGAAGTATCAATAAAGTTGCCAAACGGCTGTTTATGACTCAGCCGTCATTGACATACCGCCTGAGTCAAATGGAAAAGGAAATTGGTTGTCCGCTTTTTATCCGCACCAATAAAGGTGTGCACTTCACCGATGCGGGAGCACGGCTCTTTTCCTTTGCGGAAAAAGAACTCCAGCAGTACCAGGACATGAAGAATTATGTCACCCACGAACCAAACTCTATTTCCGGTGTCCTCCGTATCGGGGCATCCCAATCTTTTTCCCAGTCCCACGGTCCTGCGCTTCTGAAAGGATTCGTTGATGAGTATAGTGATATTGAAATATCGCTGACTACAGACACAAGCGATCGTTTAGTAAAGCTGGTCAAAAAAGAAGACATCCATCTTGCTATCGTCCGCGGCAACCAGGAATGGCCCGAATCCGATATTCTTCTGGAAGATGCCCCGCTGTACCTGATTTCAGCCAAGCCTATTGATTTCAGTACATTGGCACAGCAGCCTTCCATACGCTACCGCAGCGATCCGTCTTTGGATGAACTGCGTACCCGCTGGTGGCGCCAGAACTTCACAAAGTCCCCCCACTTCTCACTGACTGTAAGCGACTGCAATACCTGCGTGGAAATCGTCAACCACGGTCTTGGCCACTCACTGATTCCGGCAGACATGCTTCCCAAGTGCAAACCGAATGTAGACCGACAGATGATTTACAACAGCCAGAAGCAGCCTATATATCGTCCGAGCCACCTCATATTCAAAGAAGCCATGCTCCAGTCTACACCCGTACGGATTTTTGTTGATTATGTAAAAAAATATTTTAAGATTAAAGATAACTGAATGAAACAGTTAATGATTTAAAAGGGTCATATTCTGATACTTATGAATCATTTTTGTCCGCTGAAAAAAAGCAGTAAACCAATTTTGATTTACTGCTTTTGAATTTCTATGTTGTAGGTTCTTATTTAATTGTTTGATTTTGACAACCCGGAATTTATTACTATTTCTTCTTTACAATGATGCCTTCAATAAAGACAATGATGGCGGGAATGATAAAATATAAAGCATTTGTTATCATCCATCCAGAAAAAGGGGGCAAAATTATTTTTTATCTTTATTTATAATATTTTTGACACCGTCAATTGTTCCTTCTATAGCATCTTTAACATCTTCAGCAACTTCTTTGACTTTTGCAGCTGCTTTTTCTGCAGCCCCTTCTTTTTCTATTTTTTTATCACCAGTTAATTTACCTACACCTTCTTTTGCCGCACCTTTAGCCTGGTCGATTTTTTCTTCTATTGACATAATCATGACTCCTTTTATTTAAACTATTCTTTTTTCCCAAAGAAAAATGAAACAACAGCAATAACAATTACTGCACCTAATATAGAAGGAACTAATGCCATTCCCGCTAGAGTTGGCCCCCATGTACCAAACAGTGCTTGACCTACCGATGAACCCAATAAACCTGCAATGATATTAGCGATTATACCCATTGCTCCACCCTTTTTAGTAATCGCTCCTGCAATAAAGCCTATAAATCCTCCAACAATAATTGACCAAATCATAATCTCACTCCTTTACATATTATTCATATATTTATCTTTAAACTCTTAAGTCAAGCAGTTTTTATAGACATTAATATATTTGGTTTATTCTCTTTATAACCATTATCCCTATAACTTTCTAATCTACCTCACCGAATGTCTGTTAGTATTGTACTATTTTTAATATATTTTTTCCACTGTATATCACTCTTAATCAGTTGATATTACGCGGCCCAGTCCGCACTTTCATACCCTTATGTCTCGTTGGTTTTCTGATTATAAAAAACGAAGAACTCTCCTGAATCAGGTGAAAAAAGAATTTTACTAAAATTAAAAATCGTATCCTCACTAAAGAATAACAAAAGGATACGATTTTAAATGAAATATGTGTTTGTATTTTTAAACTTTTGTGGATTGTCTCAGCACATGGTCTTCCGTTTCAAAAAGCGCCTTTGCAAATTCAAGAGCATTGAAACGTTGGAGATCATCTTCTCTTTCACCAAGACCGATCCACCGGATCGGCACATGGAGTTCTTCATGAATAGAAAGGACAACACCGCCTTTTGCCGTTCCGTCTAATTTTGTCAGCACTACGCCGGTCAGGGGAACGATTTCACCAAAATTCTGCGCCTGGCTGACCGCGTTTTGTCCTGTCGTAGCATCTAATACGAGAATAGTCTGGTGAGGCGCGTCGGGAATTACTTTTTTTACGACACGACTGATTTTCGCCAATTCTTCCATAAGGTTTACTTTCGTTTGCAGCCGTCCCGCCGTATCAATCAGCACCACATCGGAACCGCGCGCCTTAGCCGCTGATACAGCATCAAACGCCACCGCTGCAGGATCTGCTCCCTCTGCATGCTTCACAATATCTGCTCCTGTCCGTTTCGCCCAAATAGAGAGCTGTTCGGAAGCAGCAGCTCTAAATGTATCTGCCGCCGCCAAAAGAACTTTCTTCCCTTCTTTACGGAATTGGGCCGAAAGTTTCCCGATGGTCGTCGTCTTACCCACCCCATTGACTCCCACTACAAGGTATACTTCCGGATGATGGGAAATATCTTCCTTTCCATCTTCCGTCAGCATATTCACCACCGTTTTTTCCATAAACGGCATCACTTCATTCGTACTGCTGATCATACCTTCCGTCACACCGCGTCGAATCTGCCGCATCAGATAATCAGTGGTACGCACGCCAAGATCGCCGGAGAGAAGAACCATCTCCAGATCTTCCAAAAAGTCATCATCAATTTTTGCATAACCGATAACAACCGTTTCGATATTTTTGATCAGACTTTCTTTGGTCTTTTTTAGTCCATTTCTTACCTTATCAAGAAACCCCATCTTGTTCCTCCTTTATATAATCTCCCACACGAACCGTCACAAGAGAGGAAACACCCTTCTCCGCCATAGTCACCCCTTGAAGGGTATCGGCAAATTCCATCGTTTTCTTTCTGTGAGAAATAATGACAAACTGTGTCTTCCTTTTATAATCCGCGATCATACGGCTGTATCTTTCCACGTTGGCATCATCAAGTGCCGCATCAATTTCATCAACGAAACAAAAAGGTGCGGGACGGTAAGCCATAAAAGAAATAAGCAGCGCAATAACGGTAAGTGCCCGTTCACCACCGGACATGAGCGTCAAAGGCTGGCGCTTCTTTCCCGGAAGCTGGAGATACATTTCTACGCCACCCTCCAGCGGATGCGCTTCATCGGTCAACTCCAAACGGGCTTTGCCGCCGGAAAACATAATCTGCATAATGCGGGCAAATTCCACATTGATCATTTTAAAGGCATCGGCAAACCGTTCAGACATCGTTTTATCAATATCGTGAATCACTGTTTCCAATCCGCTCTTTGCTTTTTTCAGGTCTTCAATCTGCGTTTCATAGAAAGCACGGCGGCGGAGGTGGAGTTCATACTCTTCTTCCCCATTGGGATTTACCGCGCCGAGTTTGCTGATGCGTTCTTCCAAATCCGCCTGTTTTTCTTTCATTTCCGCCATAGATCCCTGAATACGCATGCTTTCTGCCATCTCTACAGTCAGTTCCTGTTCACGCAGTCTTTCTTTCTCTTCTGCTTCCTGCGCCTTGAAACTGTCGATACGCGCCTGACGGTCCGCCATATCTTTACGGACAGCTGAAGATTTCTCCTGCGCGTTCCTCCATGCATCATCCTGCTGTTTTCGCTCCGCAGAGAAAGTATCAGAAATGTTTTGCATATTCTCCAGACGTCCTTTTACTTCATTCCATTCTTTTTCCGCCAAATTAAATTTCTCTTCAATATCTCTTAATTCCGACGCAAGCCTTTCTTTCTGCTCCCTGTTTTCCAATATGTCACGGGAAAGTTTTTTCCTGTCCTTCCTTTGTTCCAAAGCAGCATTTTCTCTTTCTTGCTTCCCCCTCTTCCCAAAATTCACCGCTTCTTCCGCTTTTGTCACATCAATGCGGATTTCCATGAGGCGGGCATCCAAATCTGCCACAGCTTTTTTCAGTGAGGCACTTTTTTCATCAGTTTCCATCACAGGGATATCACCAAACCCGGCCAGCCGCTCTTCCAATAATGCTAAATTTTCCGTAATGGCAGCCAACCCCTCTTCTGCCGTCCGGAGATCAGCCTGATTTTTCTCTTCTGCATTTTTCTCCGTTGAAAGAATACGGGACAAACCGTCTTTCTTCCCTGATATTTCCGCCAAACCGATTTTTAAAGACTGATAATCTTCCCGTTCTTTTGTTACTTTTTCGGATAGTTCCGCACAGAAATCATCATGAATACTTTTTTCCTTTTTCAAATCAGCAAGCAGCTTTTCCGTTTCTTTTTCTTCTTTCAGAAGATCATTAATCTCCTTCTTTCTTCCAAAAAAAGTATTCTCTTGCTTCCGCATGGAACCACCTGTAAGAGATCCGCCGGGATTAACCAGCTGTCCATCCAGTGTCACTAAACGCAGGCGATAATTATATTTTGCAGAAACTGTACGGGCGACATCCAGATTCTCGGCAATCAGCGTCTTCCCCAAAATAGAATCTATTAAACTGCCATACTCCTCATCACAGAAAAACAGCTCTGACGCTATACCGTGGATTCCTTTCTCACTGCATGCTTTTCTTTCATTTCCGTCATTTCCGCGGGGACGCATGGATTCTAAAGGATAGAATGTCGTCCGTCCCAAATTATTTTTCTTGAGCCAGGTAATGACATCTCCGGCTGAACAGGACGTATCTGTCACGATATAAGAAACAGAACTGCCAAGAGCCACCTCAGCTGCCGCCGTGTACTTCGGAGGAACCCGTATCAGTTCACCCACGGCGCCAAGGATATGCTGTCCAAAAAGAGACCGGCTTTCCAGAATCGTCTTTGTCGTATGAGAAAAACTGGCATACTCCCGATCCGCCCGTTCCAGATATTCACGACGGGAAATAATTTTCATCAATCGGGCATGAAAATCATTGATTCGGTTCATTTGTCGGAACTGTTTATCCTGCGCTTCTTTTAAACGAATGCCGTCGTTTTTGCCGTTTTCTTCCAGCACTGTCATCTTTTCCCGCACAGATGCTTCTTCAGCCGTCAGATTCTCTACCTGGATTTCCGTCATCTTTCTCTTTTCTGACAATTCCAATCCGGCCGCTTTAAACTTTTCTTTCTCTTCTGTAAGACGAACTTTCTCACGGTTCCCCTGTTCTATTTCCCGTTCCAGGCTCTCCCTTTCCGCCAGCCTTCGGCGGTTGACTGCCAGTGCATCCTGATAAGCCGTTTCCGCCGCCAAAAGCTCGCTTTCTGCAATGCGACGCTTTTCTTCTTCTGCTTTAAGCAATGTTTGTTTCTCCAGAAGGAGAGACTCCGCCTCCGCCAGCTCCGCCAGCATTTCCCGCATTTCTTCTTTCAATTCATTTTCCGCTTCAGTTTGGTCTTCTTCATCTTCTTTTAAACGGACAGACTCCTCCTCCGCATGACGAAGTGCTTCTTCCTTGACGCGGTAATCTCCGCGGAGCGTCTCCATCAATCGCTGCTTTTCTGCAGAGTCGGCGCCGGCCTTACGCAGATTTTCCTGCTGTTCCAGTTCCTCTTTTTCGATTTTTGCCTTCGCTTCCGCATAACGGGCAAGTTCCGTCTGCCACTTTACATCTTGATCTGCAAGAGAATTATATTCGTTTTCATACCGGGCGATCATCCGCCCCACCGATGTCAGCCGGAGAAGTGACATTGTCGCTTCCACTGCACGTCTGTCTTTGGAGAGAGCCTTATAAATTTTAGATTTTTCCGCAGCCTCTTTCATCGGTCCCAGCTGCTCATCAAGAAGTGCCACCAAGTCACGGACACGCTCCATATTCTCTGCCGTTTTTTCCAGTTTCCGAAGCCCCTCGTTTTTTCTCATGCGGAATAAACTGATCCCCGCCACTTCTTCAAAAATGAGACGCCTGTCTTCCGGACGGGACGTCAGAACCTGATCCACCCGGTTTTGCCCGATGATGGCCATTGATCCTTTTCCAAGACCAGTATCCGCCAGAAGCTCCTGTATATCCTTCAGGCGGCAGCTCCGTTTATTGATATAAAAATCACTTTCTCCATTCCGGAGGACGCGGCGGGTAATGGACACCTCCGCCGTATCAAAAGAAAATTCATGGGCGCTGTTATCCAATACCATGGTAACTTCCGCCGCATTTTTCGGATTTCTTCCTTCTGCCCCGGAGAAAATGATATCTTCCGTTTTCTGCCCGCGGAGATTGTGGACATTCTGTTCACCCAAAACCCAGCGGACAGCATCGGAAATATTACTTTTCCCGCAGCCGTTCGGTCCCACGATAACCGTCATACCGTCAGCAAATTCAATTGTTGTTTTATCGGCAAAGGACTTAAACCCCTGCAAAATCAACCGGAGTAATTTCATCAATCCTGCTCCTCGACCAGTTTTATATTTTTATTATTATACTGGAAACACCTGTTTTTTACCACAAAGCTTAAGTCTTACCCCTCACGGAAATATCCGGCGCAAAATAAAACCCCCGCCTGAGTACGGAGATTCAACTATATTTATAATGCTGTTCCCTTTCGCGGCCGGTAAAAGGATTCCATGGAGTGCCCTTCAAGCTGCAAGAGAGCGATTTTTCTTTCAATTCCTCCTGTATATCCCGTCAAATTCCCATCAGCGCCTACGACCCGATGGCACGGCACAATAATGGAAACAGGATTATGCCCTACTGCGCCTCCGACTGCCTGCGCCGACATATGTTCTCTTCCCCTGCCCCTCGCGATTTCTTTCGCAATCTTACCATAAGTTTCCGTCTGTCCGTAAGGAATATTTAAAAGAATTGCCCAAACCGCTTTTTGAAATTCTGTCCCCTGTAAGTGGAGCGGAAGCTTTTTCTCCGGACACCGTCCCATAAAATACGTATCCAGCCATTTTTCCGCTTTCTTCAGAATGACGGTTTCCTTTTCTTCATACTCTGCTTCCAGCGTATTTCCAAAATACTTTTCTCCGTCAAACCAGAGACCGGTTAAACCTTTTTCATCAGCTGCCAGCGTGATTGCCCCTAAAGGTGATTCATAATGCGAAATATACTGCATGCTGCTCTGCCCCTTTACTTGGAAATCCAAAGACTGCCTTTCATCGTAAACCGCCAGGGGAAATTTTTCCCATACCGGGCATAATCAATATTAATCCGCTTGGACCGTTCCACCTGCGCCTTTTCCTTTCCATCCTCTATATATACGCTTCCATGCACCAGATCGGCCCCATAAAAGGATTTATCAATACCCATTGCCATTGTAAGACGGCCCGGGCCTGCGGTAAGCAGCCTTCCTCTTGCTTTTCCCCGACGTTTTTCCATCAGATCTTTCCCTTCCAACGGTTCCAACGCACGGAGAAGAACGGCATATCCATCCCCTTCATGGCCGCAGACCACGTTCATGCACCAGTACATCCCATAAATCATATATACATAAATATGCCCGCCTTCTCCAAAAATAGCTTGTGTCCTTGGCGTAAGCCCCTTGTAGGAATGGGCGCCGTCATCTGGTTTTCCCCGGTAGAATCCTCCATATGCTTCACATTCGGTAATTCTTCCTGCCGTAATTCCTTCTTTCGTCTCATGCACCAGAACTGCACCAATCAGATGCTTAGCAGTCTCTACCGCTGAACCTGTATAATCTTCCCGACACCATTTCATTCTAATCTGCCACCATAAAAAACAAAAGGAACATGATCCTTTAATTCACTGATATCGTACTTACCTGCATTCCCATTTCAAGCTTGTCAGTCGGATCTGTGACTACACGCTCCCCCTCCTGAAGACCATCCAAAAGGAATGCCTTTTCATCCTCCACATAAGCCACATTGACTGTTTTCAAGTCCACAAGAAAATCATCCCTTATAACAGCCACCGTATTTTCACCGATAATCGCAGACCGGGGAATCACGATATACGGCACCGGTTCCGTGCTTTGCAAACGAACGGTATAAGGCTCACCGATTTTAATTTCTCCATCCGGGTTATCTGTCTGCACTTTGTAAGAAGTATATCTTTCCCCATTTTCATTGGGCTGTTTTTTTAATTCTCCATACCACGATTTATCTGCAGAAGAGAAGAAGACGGTAAGTGTTTTTTCCTCTTTCATTTTCTCCATCGCGGAATCCATTTCAGACGGAAGACTTATCTCCGCAATAACCGGCGTATTTTGGCGGATAAGCAAAGCCGGCCGCCCGGCTGCCGCTATCTTCGCATCACCAAGATATACCTGAGAAATCGTACCACTGATAGGTGCGCGTACCGTACAGGCCGCAATAGCCCGCTCTACAGAAGCAAGTGCTTCCGCCAATCCTGGGGTTGCCGAGCTGTTCGAAACCTCTTGGGGAACACTTTTTCTTCCCTGTATTTTATCATATTCCGCGCGGGTAATGATTCCCTGCCGCAAAAGCGATGCTTCTATACTGTTATCATCCTTAGGAGCAGCCGCGCCGTACACCACAGATGAAGAAGCAGAAATTTGTGCCTGCAGTGCGGAGGCCTGTGATTCATACTGGGACGAATCAATTTGGAAGAGTACATCCCCTGCTTCTACCGTTTGTCCTACTTCCGGCAAACCGGAAATAAGACTCCCTGAAACAGATGGAATGACAGGCGCCATATGAAGCGCTTCAGGCACCGCCTTTGTTTCCATCGCAAAAGGAACTTTCTCCATTTTTACCGTCATTACATGGACGGACGGTTTTCCACAGCCTCCCGCAAGCAGCGCCCCGATAAAACAAGCGGATGCCATTACATATTTCCAGTTCATATTACGCCTTATGCTTTCATTATTTTAAAATATCCTGCGCCAGTATACCTGCCAGCACTTCCAGTTCCCTGTCTTCCTTTGCGCTGACAGCAGATGCTATATTTACCGAATCGCCAAGAATTGTACAGTTCTTCCAGCCGACGGCTGTTTCAGTTATCTTCTTCACACTTATATCAGGCACCCAACTGCTGTTGCCGATAACAGACACTGTCCGGTTTTGCAGCCCCATCACGCTGCATTCATGAAGGAAATTCTGCATCATCGGATGAAGATCCATATTTAATGTCGGCGCTGCCAAAACGAGATGGCTCCGCCTCATTGCTTCTGCCCATGCGTAACTGACAGGTATCGTGCAAAGATCAATTAACTTCAAATGGCGGATTCCCTTTTGCCCAAGGAAGAACGTGAGGCGCTGTGCAGCAAATGCCGTATTCCCATAAGCCGATGCAAAACAAACCGCTGCAGAACGATACTCCGGCATCCACGATGCTAACTTACGGTATAAGTTCATTATGCGGGAAATATCGGCTTCTGTCCGATGCACAGGGCCATGAAGAGGACAAACCATGGATACATCAAGGTTTTCTGTCTTTTGAAGAGTCCTCAGTACCTGTGCGCCATATTTAGCAATAACATTCATATAGTAACGCCGCGCTTCTTCAAGATACTCTTCTTCATAATCTGTATCATCGGAAAAAACACTTCCGTGGAGCACGCCAAAAGTACCAAACGCATCAGCAGAGAAAAGAATCTTTTCCGTTTCCTCATAGGTGAAAGTTACTTCCGGCCAATGAACCATCGGCGCCGGAATAAATCTCAGCTTATGGTGCCCCAGGTCGATCACCAATTTTTCGTTTGTCCTGATGTATCTTTCCGCCATGGGTTCATGAAAATACTGCTCAAACATTTTCAGCGCTGCCGGCGTCGCGCAAATCTTTGCTTCCGGATACCGCTTTGCCAGTTCCAGCAAAGAACCGGAATGATCAGGCTCCATGTGATTTACGATGATATAATCCAGCGGGCGGTCATGAAGTAATTCTTTCACATTCCCCAGGAATAAATCACGCGCTGCATTATCTACCGCATCAAGAATACAGGTCTTTTCATCATCAATAAAATATGAATTATACGAAATTCCCCGTTTCAAAGGAATATAATTATCAAAACGAGGTGTAATAAAATCATTGCTCCCGATCCAATAGACGGACTTTGTTACTTTTTGCTCATTATGCATTTTATTCTCCTTATTTTCTGCATTCATAAAAATAGTATATCACACAAAATTGATTTTCTCCCCGTCCCAGACAGAGCTTGATGTGCACTGATTTCTATATGAAAATACTTCTTTTTTCTCCTGCATCTGTCATATAATAAGTGACAATCACAAAATCATACCGGAGGTCTTATGAAATATTCTCTTCTTCTCTCCCTTCTGTCTTTAATCGCCTGGAAATACGACTGCCTTTTCCCCGCAGGACTTTTCGGCCTTTTGGCGGGATTTCTTTTCTCTTTACTTTTCCGCCGGAAAATCCAGATTCTTGCTATAGGATATATCTCAGCAAGTATCCTGACAGTTATATTATTCCCTATAGAATTCTCTTTTGCCGCCATAGCCCGCATCGGTATCGCCTGGGCGGCGGCCATCACAGCACTTATGACGTTTCTTATTCTCTTTAGCCTTATTATCAAAACCAAGGAGAAACTGCAATAACTTTTAAATATACGGCCAATCGAAAACAGGACCCTCAAGGAGTCCTGTCTTTTATTTATAATCACTTCATTTTAAACTTGTAGATTCCTGCCATCATAAGTATCAGCAGAATGATACCGGAAAAAGTTCCCAAGAGGCCTTCTCCCGTTACGCCGGCCACAATATAACCGGCTACGCAGCAGGAAGAAACACAAAGTACATAGGGAATCTGTGTAGACACATGGTCGATATGGTTGCACTGCGCTCCGGCGGAAGCAAGGATTGTAGTATCGGAAATCGGAGATACATGGTCTCCGCCGACAGCCCCTGCTAAAACAGCGGCAACCGTCATCGTTGCCAGATTCATATTTGTTCCCGTGATTGCAAGAACAATAGGAATCAAAATACCAAACGTCCCCCAGGAAGTACCCGTTGCAAAAGCAAGACCAAGCGCCACAAGGAAGAACATCGCAGGGAGCATGACCGCTACCGTCTGGTTTCCGCTCACCACACCGCCTACATATCCGCCGATATTCAGGTAAGATTCACCGCAAACGCCGGAAAGAGTCCATGCGAGACAAAGAATGAAGATTGCGGAAGCCATCTGCTTAAATCCATCAACAAAGCAGGAACAGAAAGTCGTGAAATCAAGAATTTTTCTGGGTACATAAAGGATAAGAGTAAAAACAAGAGCCATGAAGGACCCCATCACAAGACCTTTCGCTGAATTACATTCGGCAAAGGCATCAATAACACTCTTCCCTTCCAAAATACCGCCGGTATAAAGCATACCGAAAATACAGCTTCCAATGAGTACAAGTAAAGGAAACACAAGGTCCATGATTCGTCCGTTTCCTACAGGAGCTGTAGATTCATTATCCGCATATTCCGCAGGAATCACCAGCGTACTTCCGCTTTCCTTTTCAAAAGCCGCCATGCGGGAGAAATCTTTATTCAGAAAAATGATAAAAAGCATAAAAATAATGGTAAGCCACGCATACAAGTTCAGCGGAATTGTATGCAGGAATAAAGAGAACCCATCAATCCCGCTGTTTTCAGGAAGAGAAGACGATACAGCTGCTGCCCAGCTGGAAACCGGAGCGATAATGCAGATTGGAGCCGCCGTAGCATCAATAATATATGCCAGTTTCGCACGGGTGATTTTAAACTTATCTGTAACAGGTCTCATAACCGTACCGACCGTAAGACAGTTGAAATAATCATCAATAAAAATCAAAAGTCCCAGAAAAAAAGTAACCAGCAGTGCAGATCGTTTCCCATTAATCTTCCTCGCTGCATAATTACCATACGCCTGAGAAGCTCCTGATTTCTGAATCGCTGAAACAATAATCCCCAAAAGAACCAGGAATACGAGAATATTCACATTCCCTCCAACCTTATTCGACATGATATCAAACATGGTGTCGATCGCCCCCAGGAAATTGAATCCCGTGAACATAAATGCTCCAATGAAGATACCGATCGCCAGTGACATATAAACTTCTTTGGTAACCAGCGCCAAAACAATCGTTATAACCGGTGGTACCAGTGACCAAGCTGTTTCTGCCATAACTCCAACCCCTTCCATTCTTCGCACGTATTTTTACGCACATGTTTTGATTATCCTTGATTATTCTACACAACTGTAACAATGTCAAGAATGAATTAGATATACATCAGAAAATTTTTTCACATTCCTCTCCACTTTCTATAAAGCACCTATATTTACCTGTAATACTTTCCGGTTTATTTAAAATGACCGATTGTTTCCTATCGGATTAATCAGCCATTTCTATACCATATATTATTTCCTTATAACGGACTTATGCATTTCCTGCCCGTCCGAAGTATAGCCTGTAACAACAAGAGCATCTTCTCCCGCTTCCATGACAAGGTAATTATCGGTTTCCGGCTGTGGTGCAAAATAGATGTCCAATGAATGTGCTTTCCACAGTCCCGGATAGCGCACATCCCCAGCCACCCCGGTAATGATATAGTAAGGTCCTGTTTCCGCACGCCTGAAGTCATAAATGCGTCCGCGATCCCTATACGTATGCAGATGGGCAGACAAAACCAGATCCACATGGCTTGCATCAAAGACAGGCATAAATTCCTGTCCTTCCGGAGAAAATCCTTCTTCTCTCCCTTCCCTTCCTGCAAAGGCATATTGCAGAGGATCCTTGTGCATCAAAACAACTTTCCACTTTTTATCGGTCCTTGCTAAATCATCAGCTGCCCATTTCTTTTCTCTTTCAAACAAATCAGGATACCATTCTTTTAATTCATTAAGCTGTGTATCCAGTACGGTAAAATGTACATCTCCCCAATCAAAAGAGTAGAGATGGTCTTTATAATCAGCATCTCCATTATTCGGCAAATGAAAATGAGCCAAATATCTGTCCGGTTTTGCCATTTTCCAATCAAGAGAATAATCTTCATGATTCCCCATCATCACCGCGCCGGGAATGGTATCCATAATCCCTTTCATAGAGCGCATCCATGCCTGCCACTGGTATTCATCCTGTCCATTATCTACCAAGTCACCCATACTGACAAAAAACGCGGCATCTTTATTTAATTCGTACGCTTTGGCCGCCAGCTTCGACCAGCCTGTATAATCCGCACTCTGGGAATCAGGATAAATCACCGCCTTAAAAGCGCCGCCGTCATCGGTCCTGAAATCCATCCAGCCGCTTACAGTATTTCCGGTACGTGTACGATACTCATATGCCGCACCTTTCTTCAAATCTTTCAATTCTGCTGTATATATATAACTGTCCGTTATGCCATTATTTCCTTTGAGAGCAGCACCTTTGGCAGAAACAGAAAAAAATTCTGTCATTTCCTTTTTCACGATATTCCACAAACGCTTCCACCGATTTCAGCAACTGAAACATGATTGTGCGGTTGTGTTCATTATCTGCAGCTACCAGTTGTCGAACAGATATCGGATTCATCGTCTCCTTCAACGGGACAGCCGCCTGGGAAGTACCTTTATCCGTACTGCTCGCGCAGCCTGCCAGAAAGAGCGTTACCGCAAACACTGCTGCCATTACTTTTTTATATGCCATACTATCCTTTCATCTATTCCTTACATTTGTTTTTTTCCGCCCAGCGGATAATTTCATCCACCGGCCTCTGCGGCAGGTTCCTCTTATACGGTACTGATAAAGAACCGCCTACCAGCGCACCTTTATCTTCCAACAATCTTTTAAAATCATTTGCCGTCTTTCCCGGCTGCCCGCCGCTTGTAAAGAAAGGATATATCCGCTTCCCTTTCCATTCTGCTTTGCTGATGAAACTTTTTACAGCAGGCGTAAGCGTAAACCACCATACGGGAGATCCAATAAATATGACATCGTACTCTGCCGTTTCAGGCATTTCTGCCAATTCGGGAAGCGATTTTCTCAACTGTTCCAATCCCCCCTGCAGGACTGCCATACCGTAAGAAGGAGCATAACTCCTCTTTGTACGGATTTCACCGAGTTCTCCGCCCACCGCCTTATGAATCATTTCCGCAATCGCTTTTGTATGTCCCGTTTTTGAAAAATACACAGTAAGGATTTTCATAATTTTCTTCCCCTTTCTTTCAGAAAATATCTTTCACAGCTTCTTTTGCCCAGTTCCGGATCTGCACCTCTTTTGTAATTAAGATATCGCCGGAAAATTTTACATTCATTCCGGATTTGACACAGCCTCCCGAAAGATTAGTCGCAAAATCCTGCAGGGCATGCCCGGCCCATCCTTCATTAGTAACAAAGGGATAGATAATCTTTCCTCTTAAGTCATGGTTTTTCAGGAAACTTTTCATCGCCGGAGCGATACTGTACCACCACACCGGCGTTCCCAGAAAAATCATATGGCAGGCATCTATATCCACAGGGAACTCATTTAAGACCGGAAGGAATCCTTCATTCACTTCCTTACGCCCCTGTTCCACCATCGCTTCATAATCGGAAGGATACGTTTCTTTCGTCCGTATGGATGCCAATTCCCCGCCGACCGCATTTTGAATCAGTTCCGCTACGCGTCTTGTATGTGAGGTCATGGAATAATACGCAATGAGAATCTTATTTTTCAACTGCATACACCTCTTTCACCATTCCAAATGCCGACCATGCTTTCGGCCATCCCGTATAGAAAGCCAACTGCGTGATCTCATCGACTGCTTCTCTTTTAGTGATACCACGAATACTTTCCTTTCTGCAAGTACCACCGGGAAAAACATCCCAACTATTTTTCCTCGCTGTACAACTTCCCTGCGATGACATGATCCTCTTTCGCTATCCTACGTTTTTCCGCCCATTTCTGTCAGATAAGCCCAATACTTTTTTGGCAGGAACGAACGCTGTGCGGTAGGGTTATTTCTTTCCCGGATCGCCATATGACGGTAATAATCGCGCCACAACTGTCGAAAGCCCTCTTCATCTTGGCTATAGGCTATATCCGTTTTCAAACTTTCCACACGAACAATCGTAACCCGCTTCCCATCATAATAAGCAGCCACATGCCGGCCCACATCATGAATTGCCCATTCTTCACAGGAAAGCCGTTTTTGAAAATGACGGACAATGAGGGGCAGCACATGATGCGTCGGATGAATGGGCGCATAAAGCATTCCCTCCGCCAATTCGCTGAACCTTACGATCCCCTTGAATTTTTCCGCTTCGTTCCCCACCATTTGGGAACGCCTGAGAATTTCCCACATCCAGACTTCCCCCTGATGGGTATAAATAGATTTCCCCCATTTGAATCCGCGGCGTACATAGTCAAAAAGATATTCCTCACTGTCGTCATCACATAAAAAAGCGCGGTACAACCATCGGAAGGCGGCCGTCCCGCAACTCTTAAGAAATGCATCCGCCACGGTTTCCGCATGATTTATATCCGTCGCCACTTCTGTTTCTTCCCCAAAAAGATCCCCACTCCCCCGCGATGCGCTGATAGATTCCATTTATCCCGTGCCGTCATGGTAAATACGATATATAACTGACAGAAATCCTGCAAATGTACCATCATACATATATTTCATCTCACACCTGCCCGGAAAATAAACTCATCTGCATCATTTCTTTTTCCGCCCGCTTTGACATGAGTACCCTTCTTAAATCCCCCGTATCAGCATCTCCCATGCCGTCATACCTGCCGCAACAGGTAACAAAATGTCTCGCCCTCTTCCAGACCGCCCCCGCCCGCTTTACATCTTCCGGTGAGATTAATTGATTTCTCCGCATCCTTACGATTCTCCGTGCACTTGTCACACCAATTCCGGGCACGCGCAAAATCATTTCATAAGAGGCACGGTTAATTTCCACAGGAAACAACTCCCGATGACGCATGGCCCAACATGACTTAGGGTCCAAATCCGTATCAAAATCCGGTTCCTTTTCCGTCAGTATTTCTTCTGCAGAAAACCCATAATACCGAAGCAGCCAGTCCGCCTGATACAGTCGGTTCTCCCTCAGGAGCGGCGGCCTTGCAATGACCGGCAGATTTTTACCTGCCATCACAGGTACATAGGCCGAATAATAGACACGCTTCAACTTCGCTACACGATACAGCCCCTCCGTCAGACGAAGAATATCCCGGTCGCTCTCTCCGCTTGCTCCCACGATAAGCTGTGTCGTCTGCCCGGCTGGCACAAAGGCAGGTACCCTTTTCGATCTCTCCTGTTTTTGCTCAGCAATTCGATCTCGGAAAAATTTCATGGGTGCCATGATTGCATCCCGTGATTTTTGCGGGGCTAAAATCTTTAATGACTTTTCCGAGGGCAGTTCAATATTTACACTCACACGATCTATATACTGCCCCAGTTCATTCAAAAGTTTGGAATCTGTACCGGGAATCCCTTTCATGTGGATGTATCCGTTAAAATGCTCCCGCTCGCGAAGAATCCTTGCCGTTTTAATGAGCAGTTCCGTCGTATAATCGGGCGAACGAATAATCCCGGAAGACAGGAACAGCCCCTCTATATAATTCCGCCGATAAAACTCTATGGTCAGTGTCGCGATTTCTTCAGGCGAAAGAAATACTCTCAGTGTGTCATGGCTCCTTCTGTTCACACAATACTCACAATCGTAAATACAGGCATTCGTCATCAGTATCTTCAAGAGAGAAATACACCGCCCATCTGCTGTCCAGGAGTGGCAGATTCCGCTATATCTGGCATTTCCTAAACCGCCGGCTATATTTTTTCTTGACGACCCGCTGGAAGAACAGGACACGTCATACTTTGCCGCATCTGCCAGTATATTTAACTTTTCCCCAATTTCCATGGAATCCCTCTCAAACAAAATTTCTATCTCATTATACCACTTGATAGAATATTTGTTCTATCCTACTTTGTTACTTTATATCATATATATTTATATTGAAAAGAAATATTTATTTTTACTTTTTCTATTTAATTAATATTTAATGACTTCCTCGGTAGTACTGTCTTCTTTTTCGCTCAATACTCCCCTCTTTTTCTTTAATTGTTTTTGTCTTTTTCTATTCATATATTGTTTTTTTTTTAATAAATTAGTATATAATAAGGAAGACTATTTTAAATATCTTTATTTGTAATGAAAAAGATATTTTATTAAATGTTAAGGAGGACTTTTCATGAAGAAAAAAATTTTAGCCGCACTGCTTATTGGAGCCTTATCATTAACAGGCTGCGGCACTGATAACACCCCCTCAAAAACCGCACAGAAAGATGAACTGACCATTACGGTAGGAAGAAATATGGTTGCAGGGAAATTTGATCCCACCATAGGTTACGGTGTATGGCATCCGGATATTTTCCACAGCCATATTCTTACAGTAGGCAAAGATAATAAGCTGGTCAATGATTTGGCAACAAAAGAAACCATCAGTGCCGACGGGTTGACTTACACTTACGAAATCAGAAAAGACGCTAAATTTACCGATGGTAAAACACTCACAGCAAAAGATATCGTATTCACTTTCAATAAAACAAAAGAAAGAGCTTCCGCTGCTGACCTCAGCATGCTTGATTCCGTGGAAGCCAAAGATGACTATACCGTTGTATTCCATCTGAAGAAACCGTGGTCCACATTTCCATACAGTCTAACTGAAATCGGTATTGTACCTGCTCATGCATACACAGATACCTATGGTGATAAACCTATTGGATCCGGCGCATGGAAAGTGCTGGATTTCAAAAAGGATCAGCAGCTTATTCTTGCCCCGAATGAATATTACTATGGTAAAAAGTCTTCCTTTAAAAAAATCACCATTCTGAAAGTTGATGAAGATGCCGCGCTTGCCTCTGCCAAATCGGGCCAACTTGATCTGGTCTATGTAGACGCAGAATCCTCCAAAACGAAAGTAGATCATATGACAGTACTTACAATGCCTACAGTAGATAGCTTCTCTATCAATCTTCCCGTCATTCCGGAAACAACGGAAGACGGACAAATTGTCGGAAATAATGTCACCAGCGACATCGCCATCCGCCAGGCATTGAATATCGGCATTAACAGGCAAGCCATTATCGATAATGCATTAAGCGGCTGCGGGACACCGGCATTCAGCACCAGCCCGGAGGCTCCATGGAGCAGCAAATATACGTTCCAGGATAACCGTGTCGAGGAAGCGAAAAAGCTTCTGGAAGATGCCGGATGGAAAGATACCGACGGAGACGGAATTCGTGAAAAGAACGGCGTAAAAGCTGAATTCACCGTCACCGGACGCAGCAATGACCTTGCCCGCTATAACACAGTAGTGGCACTTGCGGAAAACGCCAAGCCCCTCGGCATCCATATCATCGCTAAATCAGAAGCCTGGGCGGAAGCCAGAAAAGCCCGGCACACCCCGACCTGCTGGTCCTTTGTGGATCTGAACCCAATCGATTTCTACCGCCAGTTCCATTCTTCTCAAATAGGAAAACAAGTTATCAATAATCCGTCTTCCTATCGCAATGCTGCTGTTGATGCCGAAATTGACGCCGCCCTTTCTTCCAATAACCGAGAGGATTCGTACAGGCACTGGATTAACGCACAGGATCTGGTGGAGAAAGATATTCCTTCTCTTCGTATCTCCTTCCCCTCTCTCACCTATTACGTCAAAGACGGTCTGCATATTCCTGAATATGGAAAAACCATCACCAGAGGACAGGGGATTTCCATCATTGAAAACATGAATGAATGGACTTGGGATAGCAAATAACTCCGCATATTTTTCAAAGAAAGGGATTATATAGTGAACATCCGATATATTATTACATCATTTGTCCGAATGATCTTCCTTTTGATTTCAATTACTATGATCAGCTTTTTTCTGATTACTTCTTCCCCTATGAACCCTGTTGATTCCTATTTGGGAGAAATCAGCATATCCGAAGAACAGAGAGCAAAAATTGAAGAAGAATGGGGACTCAATAAATCGCCTGTAGAGCAGTACATTACCTGGGGCACGCATTTTATCTCCGGTGATATGGGAGATTCCATCAGCTACCATGAGCCCGTCAGCAAAGTGCTGAAAGAACGTTTTCAGGCGTCTTTGATTCTCATGGGCACTGCGTGGATACTCTCAGGCATTCTTGGTTTTACACTTGGCGTTATTTCAGGTACTTACAAAGGCAGTATCCTAGACAATATCATCAAAACGGTCAGTCTTCTCTTTGCATCCACCCCCGTATTCTGGATCGGACTGGTAATGCTTGTCATTTTCGCGGTGGAGTTGCAATGGTTTCCTCTGGGTCTTGCAGCACCGGCAGGAAAACTGTCTTCCCAAGTCACCGTCATGGAACGACTCCATCATCTTATACTCCCTGCTTTGACATTGAGCATCTCTGAAATTTCTTATATCTGCCTTCATACCAGGCAAAAGCTGATCGACATTATGGAAAGTGACTATGTTCTCTTTGCCAAAGCGCGCGGTGAATCTACAAAACAGATTATTATGCGCCATGGTCTCCGAAATATATGCCTTCCTGCTGTCACCCTGCAGTTTGCCTACATCAGTGAACTTTTTGGCGGATCTGTACTTGCAGAGCAGGTCTTCTCCTATCCCGGATTGGGAAATGCCGCCACCCACGCAGGACTGCACGGAGACGCGCCTATGCTCCTCGGTGTTGCTGTTTTCAGTGCGCTTTTTGTATTTGCAGGCAACATGATGGCAAATATTGCCTATGGTATTATTGACCCCCGCATCAGGGAAGGAGGTAATCTCGATGCCTGAAAAGGAAATATCTCTGGCCCCGCTTCCCTTTTTTAATCCTCGTCGTAAAGTTCTGCTTATCATTTTTTCCGGACTTTTCATTCTCATTGCCGTATGTCTGTGGGGATTTTTTATGAATCCTGAACTTTATGGACCAAATTACGCTGCTAAACGGCTTTCTCCCTCGCTCGTCCATTTATTCGGTACTGACCAATTAGGACGGGATATGTTCTATCGAACAATCAGCGGCCTTTCACTTAGTATTCAAATCGGACTTCTTTCTGCTGTATTGAGTTCTTTTATCGCTCTCGTACTGGGAAGCATGTCTGCTATTTACGGAGGAAAAGTAGATTATATCATTAACTACCTCGTCGATCTCTGTATGGGTGTCCCTCACCTGATTCTTCTTATTTTAATTTCCATCGCCTGCAACGGCGGCGCCATCGGCGTTATCACCGGTGTGGCTCTTACACATTGGCCGGCGCTGACCCGTGTAGTCAGAGCGGAAGTCATGCAGGTACGTTCCGCCAAGTACGTCCAACTTTCGAGGCACATGGGAAAAAGTTCATGGTATATCGCAGTCCGGCATATTATTCCCCATGTTTTTCCACAATATATAGTCGGCCTGATACTGCTGTTTCCCCATGCCATCCTTCATGAAGCGGGAATTACCTTCCTTGGTTACGGTCTTCCTCTGGATACGCCTGCAGTTGGAATTATCCTTTCAGAATCCATGAAATATCTTTCCGCCGGTATGTGGTGGCTCGCAGTATTCCCGGGTATTGCACTGCTCATTACCGTACAGCTGTTTGATATCATCGGCGATTATATGAAAATTTATATTGACCCCCACAGTGCGCGGAAATAGGAGGAATTATGACAGAACAAATGAATACGCTCCTTGACGTCCGCCATCTTTCCGTCAGCTTTGAAAGTTACGATGCCAAATTACAGAAAGTTATTTTTACTGCTGTAAAGGACATGAGCCTCACTTTAGAAAAAGGAAAAATTCTCGCTATCGTAGGTTCCAGCGGTTCCGGGAAAAGTCTCCTTGCCCATGCGGTCATGGGGATTCTCCCTGATAATGCAAAAACAGGCGGCACCTTCTATTACAAAGGAGAAAAACTTACAAAGAAGAAGATAGAAGAAATCCGCGGTAAGAAGATGGCTTTTATTCCTCAATCCATTTCTTTCCTTGATCCGCTCATGCCCGTAGGAGAACAGGTACAAGGCATTCAGGGCAAAGCAGTTCGGGAACTTCAGGAAAAACTCTTCAAACATTTTCACCTGAAAGAGGGTACCGACAAGCTTTACCCTTTCCAGCTCTCCGGAGGTATGGCAAGAAGAATTCTGCTTTCCACCGCTCTTGTGGGGAATTCTGAACTCATCATCGCTGACGAACCTACCCCCGGTCTTGATTTGGATACAGCGGTTAAAGCATTACAGGATTTTCGCAGTATCGCCAATGAAGGCCGAGGCATCATTCTCATCACCCACGATATCGACCTTGCGATCCATATCGCCGACTCTATCGCCATATTCCACGATGGACGCATCATTGAAACCGCCGACACAAGCACTTTCACAGGAGACGGCGAGGGACTGAAACACCCATACAGCAGAGCTCTTTTCGCCGCACTCCCCCAGAACGGTTTCCGTCTGGATGTATGTCCCCGATGCGGAGCCTGCAGTGCGACATGGGAAGTTGATGAAGCAGGAATGAGGTGTAATTGTGAACATACTTGATGTAAAAAGCATCTGTTTCCGATATAACCGGGGCCCTTATGTACTGAAAAATATCAGTTTCTCCGTTAAAGAAGGGGAAATCATCGTACTCCTGGGTCCGAGCGGTTACGGAAAAAGTACTTTGGCACAGCTGATCTCGGGATTTCTGAAGCCAACAGAAGGTGAGATTCTTTTTGAAGGAAAACCATTGCCAAAATCAGGATTTTGCCCTGTCCAGCTTATTTACCAGCATCCTGAACAGGCAGTGAATCCCCGATGGAAAATGAAAGATATTCTTTATGAACCAGGCATACCGGAAGAAGACGTGCTAAAAGAAATAGGCATTCAGGAAAAATGGTATGACCGGTGGCCCAATGAACTGTCCGGCGGTGAGCTGCAACGTTTCTGCGTGGCGCGGGCTCTGCGAAAAAACACCAGACTTCTAATTTGTGATGAGATGACCACCATGCTTGACGCACTGAACCAGGCACACATATGGAACTATGTCCTGAAATATGCGAAGCAAAATAACATAACGCTCATTGCCATCACCCACAACAAATATCTGGCAGAAAAAATCGCAAATCGAATCATCAAACTGCCTGATCTGAATCATATAGATGTGGATACATCCGATATATGATATATAATTTAAAAATCCCCGATGCAGTAAATCTTCGGGGATTTTTAATGCCGTTTTACATGGGACAAATCTGAATGAATAACGGCTCATATTTTTTTTGTGATTCAAAAAGATTGCAATACTCCGCTTTCTGCGTCTTTCCTACAAAATAAACGCTATGCTTCCCATCATATTTTATTTCTCCCGCTCTCCCAGGCGATACCCCACGCCTCGAATGGTCCGTATGGCGGCACCTTCACCCCCCAGTTTCTGCCGCAGGCTCATGATATGCATATCAATAGTCCGGCTTTCCATTTCAAAAGGAATGTCCCACACCGCCTGCATAATCTGCTCCCTAGAAAGGACAATCCCTTTATTCAGGAGCAGATAGCAGAGTAATTGAAATTCTTTCAGCGTGACCGCCACTTCTTTCTCATCCACTGTCACTACATGGCGGTTTCGATCTGCACGGATGGTTCCAAAAGAAAGCAATTCCCCTTTCTGATCTGTTGATTTTCCACTTCTCCGCAGGACGGAACGGATCCGCGACAGCAGTTCCATGATGCCAAAAGGTTTTGTTACATAATCATCTGCACCGAGATCAAGCCCGCGAACCACATCAAATTCGCTACTTTTAGCTGTCATCATGATAATCGGTATATTTGCTTCCCGCTCTCTGATCTTTTTTAAAATGCTGAGTCCATCTTCACCGGGAAGCATGACATCAAGCAGTACCAAATCGGGTACTGCCTTTTTCATCCCTTTGTAGAAATCATCCGCACAGCCAAATCCTTCCATGCCATATCCCTGCCCCCGCAGCGCGTAGCCTACCAGATCGCGGATGCTTTCATCATCTTCCACACAGTAAATCAGCATATCATTCTCCCTGTTGCACCAATGTACCGCATAAACCGCTTTTCTTTCATTATACTACAGCATACTGCGCCGCCTTCCTACAAGATATTTCACATATGTCCATTTTTTTCAAGAGCGGCTACTTCTCCTGCAGTAAGCCGCCGGTACGTACCTTCTTCCAATGTGGGATCAAGGACAATAGAACCTATACGAATCCGCTTTAAGTAGATGACCTCTTTTCCAAGTGCATGAAACATACGCTTAATCTGATGAAATTTTCCTTCCTGCACCACAACCCGAATTTCACTTACCCCGTTTTCCAATGCCGATTTCGGTGCCCGGCTGTTTGCCAAATCCATAAAATCACTTTCCAGAGCATTTTCACGATATCCGTCAATCATGAGTTTTGCAGGAAGTGCCGTAAATATTTCATCGACATAAATACCTTTCTCAAACTTTTCCCTGTCTGCCTCATCCACCCTGCCGTCAATGCGGGCATAATATTCTTTATCAATATGCTTTTTTGGAGAAAGCAGCCGATGATGAAAACCGCCGTCATTTGTGACCAGAAGAAGTCCTACGGTATCTTTATCCAACCGTCCTACCGGAGACAGATCCTTGCGCCGCCTTTCTCCAAAAAAATCCAATACTGTTTTCTGATACCGATCTTCCGTCGCCGTGATGACACCTGCCGGTTTATTCAGCATATAGTATTCATAACGAAAATAGGGTACCGGTTCTCCTGCAAAAATAATCTCATCATTTTCATTTACCATAAGCCCGGGATCTGTTATCTTTTCTCCGTTGACCTGTACTGCACCCTTTCGTATGTCCCGTTTCAATTCCGTCCGCGTACCCATATTCATATCGGAAAGAAATTTATCCAACCGCATAACATCCTCCTCATCTGCATCTCTTCCGCCATTTCTATTATACAAGAACAAAAGAAATCAAATCATATTATGCCCGCATCCCACAGTAAAAACCCACCTTGTGAATAAGGTGAGTTTTTTCATGCTTATATGGTTAAATTCCTTTACTGCTTATCAGCATTTTCCACGGCTTTTCTGCTGTATTCATCTGTCCATTTTTTAAAATTGCCATTGTCTGTATTTTCTTTAATGACTCTATTGACGACAGCCACCACATCTTCATTTCCTTTTTGCACCGCTGCAGCAGAACTCTTCACTGAATTCGGGAATTCTACCTCAGAAAACATAAGATCATCATTGAATACAAGGTACTGTCCGCCGACAATTCCTTCCACCACAAGCCCATCCACTTTCCCCTGTTTCAATTCAAGCACTACTTCCGGCACATGGGCTAAAGAAACAATCTTCGCGTCTTTAATCTTTTCTTTGGCAAGAGCTTCCTGGGTTGTCGATTTTTGTACGCCGACGGTTTTCCCGAAAAGGTCTTCCAATTTTTTGTATCGGCTGCCATCTTCCTTACGAATGATAACTTTCTGCTCTGTCGGCAGGTAATCCGCGGAGAAATCCATGGACTTTTTACGTTCCTCTGTCGGATTGATGCCCGCAATGGCGATATCCACCTTTCCTCCGGTCAGCGAAGTGAGAAGCGCCTGGAAATTCATATCCTGCACTTCCAGTTTCACCCCTAATTCATCAGCTATTTTCTGCGCCAGCGCCATGTCAATACCGATAACTTTCTTTTCACCGACAGAGGTATCAATAAATTCATAAGGCGGATAACCGGAAGCAGTCCCTACCACAAGTTTCCCCTGCTTTTTGATCTTCTGCATCAGTGGACTTTCTTTCTGCACAGCCCCCTGGTCCGGTGCTTTATTCCCATCGCTGCAGCCTGAAACAAACAGCGCCGCGGAAGCTGCTATCCCCAAAATCACCGCTCTTATCATTTTCCTCGCATTCATTTTTTCCGCTCCTTTCCAACATACTGCATTGCTCTTTTTAATAGTGTAAAGGTATATTAGCATAATTATTCATATATGTCAATAATTATTCATATAAAATTTAATTCATTATTTTCTATAATTCGTAAGTATTATAAATCCCCCCTTCCTCTAAATGCATATTCTCTCATTCTACATATATAAAAAGACGCCCCCAAGGAGCGCCTTTCCATTTTTGTCATTTTGCTTTTTCAACAGCGACCTTGCTATACTCATCCACCCATTTTTCAAAATTTCCATTTTTCGTATTTTCATCAATCACATCATTAATCAATTTAACCAGGTCATCATTTCCTTTTTGCAGTGCAACAGCAGAAAGTTTCTTTGCATCAGGAAAAGTCACATCAGCCAGTACAAGATCCGGATTAAAAATCAGGTACTGCCGCGCAACAATCCCTTCTAAAACGATGCCGTTCAGCTTGCCGTGTTTTAACTCAAGCACCGCGTCGGGAACGCTTGTCAGCCCCACAGATTTTGCCCCATCTACTTTCTGGGCGGCGGCTTCCTGGGTAGTGGACTTTTCAGCACCGATAACTGCTCCTTTTAAATCAGCTGCAGTTTTATATTTCGCAGCATCATCTTTTCTGATCAGCAGCTTTTGTTCCGTCGGCAGATAGGATTTGGAAAAAGCCATCGCCTTTTCCCTTTCCGCTGTCGGAAAGATACCACCCACCGCAATATCTACTTTATTTGCCGTCACGGAAGAAAGAAGCGCAGAAAACCCCATGTCCTGTACTTCCAATTTCACGCCTAACTTATTGGCAATCTGCTGTGCCAGTTCGATATCAAGTCCGATAACTTTCTTTTCACCACTCGCGGCGTCTACAAAAACATAGGGAGGGTAACCGGAAGAAGTTCCTACAACAATCTTACCTTTTTCCTTAATTTTCTGTATCAGGTTTCCCTGAGCTTGTGCATTCTGTGGTGCTGCCGTCCTGCTGCTGTCACCGCATCCGGAAATGGCAAGCGCGCATACGGCCGCTAATCCTAAAATCGCTGATCTAACTGCATGTTTCATTAAATAACTCCTTCCCTGACTCAATTTTATGTATTATACACCGCTCTATCCGCCGTGAAAATGCGGTATGACATCTTTCTTACCTTACCGACCGTACTTTCAGGCGTATTTCCAGAACACGCAGACAGGAAGAAACAAAGAATGTCATCACGAAGTAGTATACCGCGACAATGACAAGCGGAGGAAAAGGCTGGAAACTGATTCCCTGAATGGTCGCCGCCGTATACATAAGATCTGCCATGCCGATGACGGACACCTGGGAAGACTCCTTGATAAGGGTAACAAATTCATTACCGATCACCGGCAGGATATTTCTGATCGCCTGGGGAATAATAATCCGCACCATAGATTCCCATTTCGAAAATCCGAGAGACATGGCTGCTTCAAGCTGCCCTTTATGAATTGACTGGATACCGGAACGGACAATTTCACACTGGTACGCGCCGGAGTTTAATATCAGTGCCAGCACACCGGCTGACAGCCTTTCAAAATCCACTCCCCATATTTCAAAATTAGGGAACTGGATTCCAAGGAACGGAAGTCCAAAAAACACAAGGGAAATCTGTACAAGTACCGGAGTGCCGCGGATGACCTCTACATATACCGCAGCAACAGCCTGCAATATTTTCACACCGGAAATCTTCATAAAGGCCAGAATTACCCCCAGAAAAAGTCCGAAGAAACATGACAGAAATGAAATAATGATCGTTATCTTCGCGCCTGCCATAAAAATATCATTATATTTGACAGCGGTTTCAAACACTATATCCATAATACAATCTCCTTAAATATCTGTATGAAGCAAACGCTTTAGGAAAATCTGTGTCCTTTCTTCCCGCGGACGGCTGAATATTTCCTCAGGACTTCCTTCTTCTACAATATACCCTTTATCCATAAACACCACACGGCTGGAAACAGAGCGGGCAAACTGCATTTCATGGGTTACCACCGCCATGGTCATACCTTCAAGAGCCACTTCTTTCATAACGGTGAGAACATCACCGACGAGTTCAGGATCAAGAGCGGAAGTCGGTTCATCAAACAGGAGCATCTTCGGTTTCATCGCAAGCGCTCTGGCAATAGCCACACGCTGCTGCTGTCCGCCGGAAAGCTCCCCCGGATAATGGTTTGCCCGATCCGCCATGCCCACGCGGGAAAGCAGCTCCATAGCTTCTTCTTTCGCCTGTTTCTTATCCAGCTTGTTGATATGGACAGGCGCATACATGACGTTTTCCACAGCACTGAACATGGGAAACAAGTTGAATGACTGGAATACCATACCCACATCACGGCGGAGCATTTTCACATCAGTCTTTCCGTCAATCAGCCTGCCGTCAAACCACAATTCGCCTCCCGTCGGTTTTTCCAAAAGATTCAGGCAGCGAAGAAAAGTACTCTTCCCGGAACCTGACGGACCGATAATTGTCAGTACCTCTCCATTTCCAATCTGAATATTAATGTCTTTCAGAACTTCTACTTTCCCGAAGGATTTCTCTAAATGCTTGACTTCATAAATCACATGTGTACCCGCTGCATCAATCATCGTACCACCTCAATTATTAATATACAGGATAATAGCATAATTATACACCTATGTCAATAAATCTTCATTATGTAATCTGCCGCAAGAAACAAAAAAACATACTTGCACATTCCCGTAAGTATGGCCTTATGAATAAATTCTATTTTATAAATCAAATTCCCGTTCCCAGATTTCCTTGTACATAAGGAAACGGCGGGATGTTTCTTCTTCATCTTTCCCCTTCAACGAACAGTAAATCTTTATCTTAGGTTCCGTTCCCGATGGGCGGACCGCTATCCATGAATGATCCTTCAAGATGAATTTCAATACATTTTCAGCAGGCAGTCCGTCAATACCTTTTGCATAATCCCGTATCTCCCCGATGTCCGGTAAAATCTCCTGCACGTCCTTTACCCGGAGGGCTGCCATGATATCTGCGATTTTTGCAAGACCTTTTTTACCGGCAAGTGTATAAGATGAAAGTTTATCAAGGCAGTATCCATATTCTTTCGATAGTTCCGCCAACACATCAATCAGAGTTTTTCCCTGCTTCTTAAAATAATCTGCCATCTCGCAAATCAGAAGGGCTGTCACAACGGCGTCTTTATCCCGGGCATGGGTACCTGCCAGATAACCGTAACTCTCTTCATAGCCAAAGATAAATTCATGGCTTCCATCTTTCTCATACTGTGACATTTTCTCACCGATATACTTGAATCCGGTAAGAGTTTCTTCCACCTGCACACCATACTTCCCTGCAATATCCTTGCCAATGCCGCCGGTAACAATTGTTGTTATAATGGTGGACTTACCTGTCAGTTCTTTTCCCTTCATCATCAGCAGATAGTTCACCAAGAGTGCCCCCATTCTGCTTCCTGAAATAAGAAGATACTTGCCGTTATGGAGGACGGCCGCACCTATCCGATCGCTGTCGGGATCTGTTCCGATAACGATGTCTGCTCCGATTTCTCCTGCCAGCTTTATCCCCAACTGCAAAGCATCCTGATTCTCCGGATTCGGCGCGCTTACAGTCGGAAAGTTCCCATCAGGCTTTTCCTGGCTTTCTACGATATGGACATCAGTAAAACCGCCGCGTTTCAATATTTTCCGCACAGGAATATTCCCTGAGCCATGAATAGGCGTGTACACGATTTTAAGATTTCCCACATTCCCCTTCAATGTGGACTGTTTATATATTTCTTCAATAAAAAGATCTACCGTATCCTGCCCCAGACGGGTAAGCAGCTCTTTACTGCCGGTACATGGAATATGGGCAAGATCAGAAATATTTTCTACATAACGCGAAAGCACATTGGCATCACGAGGCACCAGCTGCCCCCCATCCGGCCCGTAAACTTTGTATCCGTTATATTCCTTCGGATTATGACTGGCAGTAATGACGATCCCGCCTGCCGCACGAAAATGCCTGACTGAAAAAGAAAGAACAGGGATTGGTTCCGGCTCTGTGAAAAATTTTACCGGAATTCCTGCTGCGCAAAGAACATGAGCCGCTTCCGCAGCAAAATCAGCGGAGTTATTTCTGGAGTCATAAGCGATAATCACCCCGTCTTGACACCGTTTCCCATAAGTATCCTGCAGGTAATCCGCAAATCCTTTTGTCGCTTTCCGTACATTGTACCTATTCATGCGGTTTGATCCGGCACCCATAATACCCCGGAGCCCTGCCGTACCGAATTCCAGATCCCTGTAAAAGCGATCTTCAATTTCCTTTTCATCTTTCAGCAAAAGCAGCTCTTTCTTCTCTGCATCATCACACCAGCTGAGCCAGTCCCTGTAAGCATCTTTATACCCCATCACAGGCTTTCCTTCTGTTTTTCCCCGCCATATCCGTAAGGATGTGACAGATGCCATTTCCATGCTGCGGCAATAATCTCTTCTGTACTGCTTCTTGTCGGATTCCATCCCAATGCCTTTTTGCACTTGGCAGATGATGCAATTAAGACTGCCGGATCTCCGCTGCGCCGCCCTTCTTCGACCACCTTGAAATTCACACCTGTCACTTTCTTTGCGACCTCAATGATTTCTCTCACGCTGAAACCGTTTTCCGAACCGAGGTTAAATACATCACTCACTCCGCCACCCGCCAGATACTTCATTGCCAGCACATGGGCATCCGCCAGGTCCAGCACATGAATATAGTCACGAAGACAGGTACCGTCAGGCGTAGGATAATCCGTCCCATAGATGGAAATATGATCGCGTACCCCCTGTGCCGTTTTCAAAATCAAAGGAATCAGATGGGATTCAGGCTGATGAGCCTCTCCGATCATTCCGCCCTCCGCCGCGCCTGCCGCGTTAAAATAGCGGAGTGCCACATAACTTAATCCGTACGCCGCAGCAAAATCACGCATCATATCTTCTATGACAAGTTTCGTCCTGCCATACACATTGGTCGGATTATGGGGGAAATCTTCTTCAATAGGTGTTTTCTCCGGCTCCCCATATACCGCTGCCGTGGAAGAAAAGACGATTTTATCCACGCCTGCTTTTCTCATTCCCAGGAGCAAATGAAGCGTCCCTTCCACATTATTGGAATAATATTTGCCCGGTTCTACCATGGATTCTGCCACAAGACTGGATGCAGCAAAATGAATCACGCCGTCAATTTCATAGCGTTTCATAGTTTCTGCCACAAAAGCAATATCATGGATATCGCCCTCGATAAAAGCAACCTCTTCAGGCACTGATTCACGGTGCCCGGTAGACAGGTTATCAAAAACAAAAGGAGTAAATTCTTCTGACTTCATCAGTGCTCTTACTGTATGTGAACCGATATATCCCGCACCGCCTGTTACAAGAATATTCATTCTATGTTCCTTTCCACAAGAAATACAGACTTATAAAGAATTTCCCACTACCATTCTTTCGTCAAGTTTTTCAAGTATGTATGGAAATCATCCCCCAAATCATCTCTTCGGAGCGCATATTCCACAGTGGCTTTCAAAAAGCCCAGCTTATCTCCGGTATCATATCGTTTGCCCTCAAAACAGTATGCGTACACATTCCCTGCATGAGCCATGACACGGAGTGCATCGGTCAACTGTATTTCTCCGCCTTTTCCCGGTGCAGTCTGTTCAAGTACCTCAAAAACTTCCGGTGTAATCACATATCGTCCCAATGCTGCCACACGGCTCGGTGCTTCAGAAATGGACGGTTTTTCTATCATATCATCCACTTTCAGAAGCCCCTTATCATTGATTTCCTTTCCGGCAATAATTCCGTAAGCAGACACCCGCTTCAGCGCTACACACTGGCAGCCAATCACAGTGCCGCCGGTTTGTTCATATTGTTCCATAAGCTGTTTCAACGCAGGCTTCTCCGGGTGGTATACGACATCATCACCGAGAATGACACCGAATGGCTCGCCGTCCACGAAATCTTTCGCACAGAGAATCGCGTCTCCCAGCCCCCGCATGTACTGCTGCCGGACATAATGAATTTTAATGGAAGAGATTTTCCTGATTTCTTTTAAAACGGACATCTTTCCATGTTCATACAAATGGGACTCCAGCTCGGGAGATGAATCGAAATGATCTTCAATCGCCCGTTTCGCATGACCGCTGATGATTAAGATCTGGTCGATACCGCTTTCCAGAATTTCTTCTGCAATATATTGGATTGTCGGCTTATCAACAATGGGCAGCATCTCTTTCGGCATGGCTTTTGTCGCAGGAAGAAACCGTGTGCCGAATCCTGCAGCCGGAATAATTGCTTTCCTTATTTTCTGCATAAAGCACCTCCTCAAATTTTTATTTCTTAGAAGATTATTTTCTCATATTCAATAACACTAAACTGCTAAGCGGCATAGAGGTATCTCCGGTCATTTCCGCAAGCGCTTTCTTAATAGGATCCAAGTATCTCTTTCTGTTTCCCCAGCGACTGCCGCACTTATCATAGAGATGAGACCAACAAAAAGTATATCTCTCAAATGTTTTTTTTGTCCATTTTTTCAACCATATCATAGAGGATTTTGACAACTTCTCCGGCACTTTCCACATGACTGGTACCGCAGGCGTTTTCCATTTGTTTCCTTTTTTCGGGATTCGCAAGGATATATCTGACCGTTTCCGCCAGTTCTCCCCGTTTCACCCATTCCGCACAGCCGAGTCCGCTTAAAAATGCGGCGTTTGCCCGTTCCTGCCCGGGAAGCGTATTCACCAAAACCATGGGCTTGTTCATGACAATCGCTTCCGTACAGGTAAGCGCCCCCGGTTTTGTCACCAGCAGTTCGCACCGCCCCATGATACGGGCCACTTTATTCGTATAGCTGTGCAGTTCCACAGGATGGCGGAGTCTTTCTGCCAAAGCCGCCACTTCTTCATAAAGGCTTATATTCTGTCCTGTGATGACAATGAACCTTGCTATTTCATCCACTTCATCCATACGTTTCAAGTCATCAGCAATCCTGCCGAGGCCAAGACCGCCTCCCATGACAAGTACTGTTCCCTTTTCCGGAACCGGACGGCGGGCGCTCTCCTCATAAAAAGACTTCCTCACGGGGATCCCCGTCGTATGGATAATATCGGAAGAAATACCATACCGCGAAAGCAACGATGCCAGTTCAGGCGTCGCCACACAGTATCCGTCCAGGTGACGGTCTATCCAAAGCTGATGAATGTCAAAATCAGTAATCACCCCTAAAAGCGGCGTGGTGATATCGCCTTTTTTCTTCAACAAATCAGCGGCCCCCGCAGGAAAGGGATGGGTAAAAATCAAAGCGTCCGGATTCAATACCCGGATAAGCCGTTTCATTCTCCTGCGGAAACTTAAAGATAAAAGCGCCTGCGACGTTTTTCCGAAGCTGCTCTTTTGTGAATTGCTGTACAGGCTGTCATATATATCAGGAATAAGCCTGATCATCTGCAGATATGTCCGCTTGATGATCTGATCCACAGACAGCACATCACGGGATACGAAATCAAGCACGCGAACAGAATCCTCAGGATGCATCTCCTTGATGGATTCCGCGATGGCTCTCGCCGCCTGGCTGTGTCCTGTGCCGATACTGGCTGTTAATATAAAAAACCTGCGGGATTTTTTCTCAGGCATCAAAATTCCCTTCTTCCGATTTTATCTTTGCTCATTATAGCATACCGGGCGGCTCAGACGGTAAAGGGGGAATGAAATCAGGAATCGGGGCATCAGAAAAGCCCCCAATAGCGGAGGCTCCATTATTCTTATCCTTTTAATCCACGGCTCTGACGGTCCATGTCTTCTACAACGATATCAAAGATATCTCCCACAGTGGCGCAATATTGAAGAAGAAACCAGGGCTCATTCGTATGAAAATGGATTTTCACCAAATTCCCCACCTGCACGACAATGAGACAGTCGCCTTTCAGATTCTTATTGATATGCTTTGAAATTTCCTCCTTCTTTAAATTTTCGCCTTCAATCAGTAACTGCGTATCATATTTGAATTCAATCATCATGATCCCCCATCCTGATTTCCTTGTCAGAAACCTTAAACAGTATATTACATTTGAGAATGAATTTCAAATTTTATGTTTCATTTCCACAAGATAAAAACCCGCGAAACTTCCGCGGTTTTTCTGTCATTCTCTGCCGTTCCAGCAATATGTACACATCTTTGACGGGTCTATCCCTGCGGCATCAAGCATATCGTCCAGGCGGTTATATCCCAGCGAAGTAAACCCCATCCGCTTACAGATTTTTTCCACCATCTTGTGATAGCGGTCGGAGTCGGGATCCGCATAATCATCGAGAACGGTCCGGTCCACGTTTTCTCCTTCCTCTTCTGCAATAACACGGCGGGCAATCAGTTCCATTTCCGAATTGGAACGGGAAAAATTCAGATACTTGCATCCAAACAAGATGGGCGGACACGCTGCACGGGCATGAACCTCTTTTGCGCCGCTTTCAAAAAGAAACTCCGCCGTTTCCCGAAGCTGCGTCCCTCTGACAATGGAATCATCCACCAGAACCATTCGTTTCCCTCTAATCAGTTCATGAATGGGGATCAATTTCATTTTTGCAATTAAATTACGCTTCGACTGGATTGTCGGCATAAAAGAACGCGGCCAGGTAGGCGTATACTTTACAAGCGGCCTCGAAAAGGGCACCCCCGACCGGTTGGCATACCCTATGGCATGGGCAATCCCTGAATCGGGGACGCCGGCAACGATATCCACATCTTCTTTTGTGAATCCATCACGTTCCGCCATCGCCATCCCGCAGTGATAACGCATTTCCTCCACGGACACGTCTTCATAACGGGCAGATGGATAGCCGTAGTAAATCCATAGAAACGTGCATATACGCATATCCTTTCCGGGAGCGACAAGCGTCTTTACTCCCTCCGGTGTAAGTACGGCAATTTCTCCGGGACCGAGTTCACGGTCATCTTCATATTCCAGATTCAAGTATGAACAGGATTCAAAAACAGCACAATAGCCGTCCTCTTTTCTGCCGATCACTACGGGTGTCCTCCCCAACTTATCACGGGCACAGTATAAACCATCCGGCGTAAGCAGAAGAAGCGTCAGTGCGCCGTCTATTCTCTCCTGGGCATAACGGATCCCCTCTATCAGATTATCTTTCTGGTTAATCAGCGTCGCCACAAGTTCCGTCGCGTTAATATCGCCGCCGCTCATTTCCAGAAAGTGGGTACTCCCTTTTTGAATTATTTCTTCCGTTAATTCATCCATATTATTAATTTTCGACACTGTTGCCAACGCGTATGTGCCGTGATGAGAGCGGACAATCAGCGGCTGCGCTTCATAATCGGAAATACAGCCTAACCCCAAGTTTCCTCTCATTTGGTGAATATCACTGTCAAACTTCGTCCGGAACGGCGTATTTTCAATATTGTGGATGGATCTGTCAAAACCGTCCTCTCCGTAAAAAACCATACCCGCCCGCCTTGTCCCCAGATGAGAATGGTAATCTGTCCCGAAGAATACATCAAACACACAATCCGATTTCAGCGCCGCTCCAAAAAATCCGCTCATAATATCCTCTTTTTCCATGACTGACAATGAAATTAAAATAGGTACACATCCATTATAAAGGATATTAAAAACATAATGTAGCCGCAGTAATTATACTTTCGTTAAAATATCAGGATTTTTTTCTGAACAAAACAGCCCTCACGGTTCTTGACTTATCTCTATCATCTTTTGGGGTAAAAGAGCCCATAATGCGCTGCCGCACAAATTAAACGGCAGCGTCTTTTACATTCTGCTTCCTGACTCCCACAGCCGTTTCCCGCCTTCCATTATTCGTTCTCTCACATAAGCATCGCACCGACAGTCCCTAAAATTATAAATACCAGGAGCGCAATCACCCACGGAAATACCAGAAGCAGTTCCGTTATATCCTTGAGTATATAGAAAAGATTCATCGGTTCTATGTCGTCTGCCTGTACGCTTGTCAATTTCCCCTCCGGACCGATGAGCTTCACCAGCGGATAATTATACAAACGAATACGTCCAACGGACATCCAGAGGATAAGTGAGCAGGGAACTGACAGACAGAGCCATACCACCATGGCAGACCAGCAGATCGGCCCCGTCATCCCGCTGCCGTAATAAATCAAAAGTGCGAAAACAGCAGGCAAAAAATTAAGCAAAAGCAGGAATACCCCAATCTGTATCCACCGCTCCCATGAATAAAAGCTGATTTTTACGGGAGCCATCTTCCCTTTAACCTTTTCAAAGAAGACGGGAGCCTCAAAATCTTTTTCAGGAAACGCCTCTTCTTTTACGATAAGACGGATCCCTTTTCTTTCTGCCCGGCAGTTCTTCCCCTGCCGGATAATCTTTCTGATCCTGGCAGACCTGCCGTCACTGAATCCCGCAAAGAAAATAATGCCGAAAACAAGCCCCACCATCCCCGCAACATACACCTCGTAATCAAAAAGGAACAGCATCACGATGAATACGAAAACTGTCATAAGGAGCGGTTCAACGATCCAGGGCCAGCTTTTCTTTTTTTCTCCTACAGAGACAGCAATTCTCCCTGTCTGACCGTTAACCGCCGCAAGCTTTCCTTTTCCGGCGATGATATAGAGCGGAAGAAGGGCGGGAATGCTTAATAGGTTTTCTCCTTTGGCATGAAGCTTGACTCCTGATGTTTCCATCACTTTTTCAACAATGGGAAGATAATCCGCTTCCACTTCTTCCAAAACCCGTTGCTCTGCCGCTCCGCCCGATATATCAGGCAGCTTCACACGCTGCCCTGCGATATAGCCGAATTCAAAAGGAACTGTGCCTTTCCAGTCAAACGGCTCCGCATGGTCAAGAACCATATTATCCAGCTGATTGGACGTATTTACCGCCATACCATTGATAAAACTTCCGCAGATATATTTTTTATCGGAAAATGCCTGATCCCGGAATACGGTACAGCGGACAGGACCTTTTACGATTTGATAAGGAAGATAATAACCTTTAAGACTTTTTATGTTTTTCTCTACCCATCCCGCTTCCTTTGTCCTCTTATTTTTTAATGCCCATGCCGTAAGCCGCTCTGACGCTTCCTTTTCTGTCAGGACAAAGGGGATAAACACTTCCGGCAAATTATCGCGAAACGTAAAGGCACGCCTTACAAGATTTCCCCCGCAAAACTCACAGCGCCCAACAGCTTCTCCTTCGGGAATCAGTATCTCGGCTCCGCAGTTTTTACAGATATGAACCGATGGATGAATATCCCCGCTGTTTACCCCGGAATGGCGCCTTTTAAGTGCCCGCCATTTTTTTAAACGTTCCACTGGTTCATTGGCATCTACTTTCTGCCCGCAGTACCGGCACTGATAAATTTGATGGATAATGTCAAACTCTGCCGGTGCTCCGCAGGCGGAACAACGTATTTCCAACGGATTTTTTGATTCCTCTGTCATAAAGATTCCTCCTTACCGCTGCTGTGTCTCTTGCGCCGTTCCTATGAACGGATATCCGTTTCTTTCGCAAAGATTCTTGAAATAGGGAATAAATACGGACAGATCCGCCGGCACTCCTGCGGAAACACCCCCTTCTCCATGACCGCTGACCTGCTGATCCCCTTCATGAACAATTCTTAAATCCCAGCTGCTTCCAAGAGCAGTATTTCTTTTATACACACCATTGTCAAGATAAATTTTCTCCGTATTTTCTATGTCTGTAAGAGCCGCAAATACATTTCCCTTTGTACCAGATGCCACCTGCCTCCGCTCTTTCCCATTATCCCAACAGAACGCTGCCTTTAATGGACACTCTACCCGGCAGGTATGGCGGAAAAAAATAGGTACCCCACGAATAGGAATTGTCCGTCACATAGGAATGCCCGAACCGGAGATAAAAAGAAACCATCCGCCCCTGCGGCATCTCTTTTCTTTCCTTGGTATCACTATAATCAGAAAGTCCGCCGCATTCCGGCAAAATTGAATCGTTTCCCATACAACATCCCCACAGCAGCAAACTCAATCCTGTCGTACCTGTTGCAGTCTATACCTTCTTGTGCATAATCATATCCTCCTCATAAGATTCGTTCCACAGCTTCTATCCGTCATCATCCTTTTAAAATCTGATTTCTGTTTTACATATTGCTCCGTTCCTTTGATAACAAACACCAGAAGGCAGCAATAGGCAGAAGATTACAATTTATGTTTTACAACCTCCAGATCCCGATTTCTGTTTCTAATATTAGTATACAAAATTTGGACAAAAAAATAACCTGTCACAAATGACAGGTTTTATCCGCTCCCATAAACCGGATTTTCCACATTCAATTCATGGAAGCGGTTATTTTTCAGATGGCAGGTTTTATTTTGCTTCTGCCGCCTCTTTCATGGCAATGCGGGCCGCAGAAATTGTTCTGTCCAAATCATCTTCGCTGTGCGCATAAGACATAAAAAGTGTTTCAAAGGGAGAGGGTGCCAGGTAGATCCCCTGTTCCAGCATGGACAGGAACCACGTCTTGAACTTCTTTCCATCACATGCGCAGGAGTCTTCATAGTTAAGAACAGGTTTATCATTAAAGAAGAGACAGAACATGGATCCCGACTGATGGACCTGTACCGCCACACCGGCTTCTGCTGCCGCATCCAGCCAGCCGCCGAGCAGCCTCTTTGTCTTTTCTTCCAATATTTTATAGAAATCGGGAATAGTCCTGATCATTTGAAGCGTTTCCAGTCCGGCAGTTACCGCCAGGGGATTTCCTGACAAAGTTCCTGCCTGATAAACGGAACCGTCAGGCGCAATGCAGTTCATGATATCCCTTTTCCCTCCATAAGCCGCCGCAGGTAAACCGCCGCCGATAATTTTCCCAAGGCATGTCATATCGGGAATAATACCGTACTTTCCCTGTGCGCCATGGAGTTCTGTACGGAAACCGCACATGACTTCATCAAAAATCAGGACAGTGCCATGCTTTTCTGTTTCACGGCGAAGTGTCTCCAAAAAACCGTCAACAGGAAGGACACACCCCATATTTCCTGCCACCGGTTCTACAATGACTGCAGCAATCTCTTCACCTTCGTCATCCATCTTTTTTACAAAAGCATCAATATCGTTATAAGGAACAACGACCGTGTCTTTTGCCGTGCCTTTTGTGACACCCGCGCTGTCAGGACTGCCGAAAGTCGCTGCACCCGATCCGGCTTTCACAAGGAGGCTGTCGCCATGCCCATGATAGCAGCCGGCAAATTTCAATATTTTATCTCTCCCTGTATAACCGCGGGCAGCACGAAGAGCACTCATCGTCGCTTCCGTTCCGGAAGAAACAAGTCTTATTTTTTCAATGGACGGGTAGAAAGCAGTAACCAGTTTGGCCAGTTCTGTTTCTATCACCGTCGGTGCGCCGTAGCTTGTACTGTTTTCCGCCGCTTCTTGAATCGCGGAAATCACTTGGGGATGGGCATGTCCCAAAATCATAGGTCCCCAGGAGCCGACATAGTCTATATAGGTATTTCCATCAATATCGGTAATATGCGATCCTTTTGCCGATGCAATAAACGGCGGCGGACAGTCCATATGCGGATAGGAACGGACCGGGCTGTTCACTCCGCCGGGCATGTAATTCCGCGCCTCTTCAAAAGCCGCTTTCGAACGGAACAGGTTCATCATCTTCCCGCCTCCTCTTTCAGCCACCTTGCCGCGTCAAGAGCATGATAGGAAATAATCATATCTGCCCCTGCCCGCTTCATTGACAAAAGGGTTTCCATGACAATCCTCTTTTCATCAATCCATCCGTTAGCAGCAGCCGCTTTCACCATGGCATATTCACCGCTCACATTATACACTGCCACAGGACGGTTGATCCGCTGACGGACCTGATGAACAATATCCAGGTAAGCAAGGGCAGGCTTCACCATGATGATATCGGCGCCTTCTTCCATGTCCAAATCCACTTCCTTCATCGCCTCACGGCTGTTCGCAGGATCCATCTGGTATCCGCGGCGGTCGCCGAACCGGGGGGCCGAATCAGCCGCATCACGGAAAGGACCGTAATACCCTGATGCATACTTTACCGCATAGGACATGACGGATATATGAGAAAACCGATTTGTATCCAGCGCGTTTCGGATGACAGAAATACGCCCGTCCATCATATCGGAAGGAGCAATGATATCCGCACCGGCTTCCGCCTGGGAAACGGCAACTTTCGCCAGCAATTCCAACGTGGAATCATTATCCACTTCATGACCGCAGAGCTGCCCGCAGTGTCCGGAATCAGTATACTGGCAGAGACACACATCACCTACAATAATAAGATCGGGAAATTCTTTTTTGATTGCCATCATTGCCCGCTGCACAGGACTTTCCATATCCCAGGCAGAAGAACCGATGTCATCTTTATAAGAAGGCAGCCCAAATATTTCCACCGCAGGGACCCCGAGACTGACGATTTCCTCCGCCTGTTTGACCGCCTGATCCACAGACAGATGATAGCAGCCGGGCATACTCGGTATTTCTTCTTTCACATTTGGCCCGGGAACAACAAAAATCGGATAAATAAAGTCATTGATTTCCAGAGACGTTTCCCGTACCATGCTGCGGACAGCAGCAGTACGCCTTAAACGGCGCGGACGCAGTGTATTCAATTTCATTCTTTCGCAACTCCTTTCACAATCGCTTCTGTCAGTCCGTCAATTGTAAATGTATCGGAAATAATCTGCGGTTCTAAGCCGTACTTTCGGCAGGCATCCGCAGTAATCGGCCCGATACATGCCAGGGACACTCCGTCAAGCAGTCCCGTTTTCCCGTCCAGCTGGTCTACCAGATTGAATACGGTAGATGAACTGGTAAATGTAATGATATCCACTTCATGATTCACAAGAAGTTCCTTTAATTTTTCTTTATTTTCTTCATCACAAACGGTTTCATAAGCTTCCGCCACATCCACATGGCATCCGTAACCTGTCAGCATTTCAGGCAGTACTCTTCTTGCCACTTTCGCGCGGGGCAGCAGGATTTTGTCTCCTCGACAGACAAGCGGCTTCATTGCTTCTGCCAAATCTTCCGCCTTGTATGCCGACGGCACGCAGTCTGCCTTGAGGCCGTAGAGGAGCAGCTGCTTATCTGTAGCCGGTCCTATGACAGCAATCTTTACATGACCAAGCGCCCGTGTATCAAATCCTTTTTCATAGATCCTCTTAAAGAAAGCATCTACTCCGTTTTGACTGGTAAATACAATCCAGTTATATTCGGCAAGTTTTTCAATTCCCTGATCAATACTTGCCCAGCCGTCATCGGGGGATTCAATTTTGATGGACGGAATCTCCGTACAGAATGCCCCCAAGTCTTCCAGCACTTCCGTCAGCCGGGAAGCCTGCGTGCGGGAACGGGTAATGACCACATGCTTTCCGAAAAGCGGCTTATTGTCATACCAGCGCAATTGCCCGCGAAGGTTGACTACATTCCCGACAATAAACACGGATGGCGGCTTGATGCCATATTTCTTTACTGCTTCTGCCGCCTCTCCAAGTGTAGTGGTATATGTTTCCTGATAGGGACGGGTACCCCAGCGGACAAACGCCGCCGGTGTGTCCGCGCTTTTTCCGTAACGGATCAGTTCTTCGGCAATATGCTGCGTACGGCCTACACCCATAAGAAACACAAGCGTATCCACAGCGCCCGCCAGTTTTTCCCAATGGATGTCAGAATGGTCTTTTGTCGGATCCTCATGTCCCGTGATAACGGCAAAGGATGCCGCCACCTTCCTGTGGGTCACGGGAATACCCGCATAAGCAGGAGCCGCAATCGCCGACGTTACTCCGGGCACTTCCTCAAAGTCTACGCCTGCCGCACGGAGCACTTCGATCTCTTCTCCCCCGCGTCCAAAAACAAAGGGATCTCCCCCTTTTAAGCGGGCAACAATTTTCCCTTCTTTCCCTTTTTCAGCAAGAAGGCGGCTGATATCCTGCTGTGTCATTGTATGGCTGCCGCAGCTTTTTCCTACATAGATGTATTCTGCATTTTTATTGGCAAAACGAAGAATCCGTTTATCTGCCAGATAATCCCCGACAATAACATCCGCTTTTTCAAGACAGCGTTTCCCTTTCAGCGTAAAAAGTTCGGGATCGCCCGGACCTGCTCCGATTAAGTATACCTTTCCCTTCTTCATCCGCTTCTCCTCATCTATCATTTTCTCAATTCCTCTAAAATGCGGCCGCCGCCATCGGCAATCAATGCTTCCGCCAAGCTTTCTCCCAGCTGCTTTGCATCCTGCGTCTGCCCATTAAGGCTCCTTTTGTACATCTCTTTCCCGTCAGGTGATCCAATGAAAGCCGCCGCCTCTATATGCCCAAGAAACGGAACCGCATAGATACCTGCAGGCACCTTACAGTCACCGCCGACTTTTTCCAGAAATGCGCGTTCCGCCATTATGCAGGATGCTACTTTTTCATCATGGATAAATTGAATAATCTCCACTGTTTCATCATCACCGGTTCTCGTTTCAATAGCCATAACCCCCTGCCCCGCCGCAGGTATGCTGTCACAGGTAGAAATATAAGATCGGATCCGTTCTTGCAGTCCAAGCCGTTTCAATCCTGCCGCTGCAAGAATCACCGCATCATAGTTCCCTTCATCCAAATACCGGAGTCTTGTCTGCACATTCCCTCGAAGCGTTTTTATCTGCAGATCCGGCCGTAAATGGAGCAGCTGCGCCTGTCGGCGGAGACTGGATGTCCCCACAACCGCCCCTTCCGGCAATTCCTGCAGACTGCCATATTCCAAAGATACAAAAGCGTCCCGCGGATCCTCTCTCGCCGTCACTGCCGCCAGTTTCAATCCATCGGGAATTACAGCAGTCATGTCCTTCAAAGAATGAACGGCTATATCTGCTTTTTTCTCAAGAAGCAGTTTTTCCAGTTCCTTGATAAAAAGCCCTTTCCCCCCGATTTCAAGAAGAGATCTGTCCAGAATCTGATCGCCTTTCGTCGTCACCGGAAGCAGCTCCACCTGTATTTCAGGATAAGTATCTTCAATCCGTTTCTTCACATATTCTGCCTGCCAAAGTGCCAGCAAACTTTCTCTCGTGGCGATTACAATCTTATCTTTCAACAGCCTTCCCCTTTCCTATATCAAGACTGAACAATGTTTCTACGGCACTCTTGCCTGCACTTTCTTTTTCCGTCCCTGCGTGTTCATGAAGATAAGTCATCGGTTCACGGAGCATTTTTCTCACCAGCATGTGGGTCATATGTTCTATAACCCGCCGCTCTTCCTCTTTTAAATCAGGCAGTTTTCCCATAGCGCGGCGGAGCTCACGTTGACGGATTTGTTCCGCTTTTTCGGAAAGCGACACCATAACGGGCCGCGTACCGAGATAAATAAAGCGGTCCAGAATTGATTTAATTTCCTCTTCAATAATAATGGCTGCCCGCTCCGCTTCCGCTTCCCTGAATTTAATATTATTTTCCACGATTTCCTGCAAGGCATCGATATTGCATAGCGTCACATTCTTTATATTCCCTACTTCCGGATCAACGTCGCAGGGTACGGCGATATCAATGACCACAAGAGGTTTATTATTTCTTTTCATCATAAGATTCCGCACATCCCAGGCCTTCACGATATACTGGGTTGCTCCCGTAGCTGTGATAAACACATCCACATCTTCTGCCGATGCCACCGCCTCATGAAAAGGCAGCGTCGTTCCATCAAACTTGCGTGCCAGCTCCTCTGCCCGCTTTGGATGGCGGTTTGTCACAACCACTTCCCTGAGCCCTCTCCCCTGCAAATGCTTCACTAAAAGTTCCGCCGCGTCACCCGCGCCGAAGACGAGAGCCTTTTTTCCTCCCAGACTGCCTAAAATTTTTTCCGCCATTTTAACAGCCGCATAACTCACAGAAACAGCACTTGTTGAAATCCGCGTTTCTGTACGGACTCTTTTCCCCGTGGTAATGGCGCGGTGAAAAAGCGTATTTAAAATGGTACGGGTCGCGTGAACCGCCAAAGCTCCCGTGTAAGCCGTCTTGATCTGGTTAAGGATCTGGCTTTCACCGAGAACCATGGAATCAAGCCCTGAAACAACCCGGAAAAGATGACGGATACATTCTGTACCTGTATAAAAAAAGAAATATTCTTTTTCCGCTTTACTGTTTCCTGAAAGTGTCAGAAAAAAACGATATAATTCCTCTTTATCTTCCTCATCTTTTAAAACCGCATATATCTCTGTGCGGTTACATGTGGAAAGGACAACCGCCTCCTTAATTCCCGTCTGCTCCGACAAATGAAGCAGCCCTTCCCGCGCGCTTTCCTCAGAAATAGAAAACTTTTCACGAATATCCACAGAAACAGTCTTATGATTCAGACCTAAAACGGCTAATACCACTGCGTACACGCTCCTCTGCCGCGTCCAGATTTCCCTGAACAACCAATTCCATAACCTGATTTTCAAAAGCAAGACGCCAGAACTTTTCCCTCTGTTCCGCATCCGCCAATCCCTCTTGCAATACCGACCGAAGCGCCCCCACTCTGTCCAGCCATTGTCCATAGGCATCAGGTATTTCAAGGGAAAGCCAATTTTTCACATACTTTGCCATAGCAGGCGACCGTCCTTCGGTGGACACTGTCACCATAATCCCCTCTTTTTTTATCCGTGCGGGAATATGGCAATTCCCCAACGCAGGAAAATCTGCCGCGTTATATAAAAACCCCTTCCGCTCGGCTTCCTTTTGTACCGACAGCGCGACCGCCTTATCCCCTGCCGCCGTCACCACCATACAAAAACCGCCACACATAGGAGCCTCATAACTTTCCCTGCGCCATGAAATACGCCCTTCCCGGAAAAGAGCCTCCAGGCCACTGCAGACTTCGGGCGCAACCACCGTCACCGCCGCCTTTTCCTCCAAAAGCGTACAGACCTTTCTTTGCGCTACATGCCCGCCGCCGATAACAAGACAAGCCCTGCCGTCCATTTTTATATTCACAGGATACATAGTACCTTCTTTGGAGATTATCCCATATTGGAAAAACGTTCTACCGCTTTGCTGAACTTCGCAATGGTTTCTTCCGCATCTCCATGTTCAATTCCATCTAAAACGCAATGATGGAGGTGGCCCTCCAAAACGATCTGTCCCACTCTGTGGAGCGCCGATTTGGCCGCATTGATCTGGGACAGCATATCTTCACAGGCGATATCCTCCTCCACCATACGGTCAATCGCCTGCACCTGTCCGATAATTTTTTTCAATCTTCTGTGCAGGTTTTCTGCATCCATACATTGTCTCATGATTTTCTCCCTGTCCTGTTCTAAAATATTTTATAAATATGTTCCATTCAGCATACTCTTCACGGGTTCGAAACTTTTCCTGTGGATCGGTGTGATTCCCAATGTTCGGATGGCCTCTATGTGCTCTGCCGTGCCATATCCTTTGTTTTGCGAAAATCCATAACCCGGGTAGACTTTGTCATACTCATCCATCAGATGATCCCTGTAAACCTTTGCCACGATAGACGCCGCCGCGACAGATGCCGATTTGGCATCCCCGTGGACCAGCGACAGGGACGGCACAGAGAAATGGAGAGGCATGGCGTCTACGATGACCGCCTGCGGCTGTATCTTCAGATTCCGCACCGCGCGGTACATCGCTTCCATCGTTGCCGCATAAATATTCCGCATGTCAATCTCTTCCGGAGAAAGGCTGACAATGGAAATATCCACCGCCGTTTCGTGAATTTTCTTTGCAATTTCTTCCCGCCGCCGGGGCGCCACTTTTTTCGAATCATTAAGTCCCGCAATAAAAAAATGAGGCTTCAAAATAACTGCCGCGACTGTGACAGGTCCCGCCAACGGCCCGCGTCCTACCTCGTCAATTCCGGCAACATACTCCAATCCTTTTTTGTAAAAAGAACTTTCCGGTTCGTACATATCTTCCACACGGAACCGTTCTGCCGATTCCCGATTCAGACGGCGGATATAGGCATCCACCAGCTGCCGGACACCTTTCCGTTCATCCGCCATAATTTCTTCCAAAACCGTTTTCTCCACGGTTTCCTGTTTCAATATGTCCCTGATTTCAGAAATTGTCATACTTCCTCCGCCGGAACAGCGTCAAGTGTAATGCGTCCCAATTTCCCGCTCCGAAAATCATTGAGTATCATTGTCTGTGTACGGGCATAATCAATCGCGCCGCCGGGAAGAATACAGCCTCGCCTTTTTCCCGCATGGGCCAGAAGGATTTGGGGATCCGCCGCCGCATCTTCAATTCCGTACTTTTCACGAAGCGCATCAGGTGCCGTTCGTGCAAGCACCCTCATCAGTTCAGGAACTACCGTATCCGCATCAAAGACATCTCCTGCAATCGCTCCGGTCGCCGCCAAACGAAGAGCCGCCACCTGATCTTCAAACTTCGGCCATAAAACACCGGGGGTATCCAAAAGATCCAACCCCTGCGAAAGACGGACCCACTGCTTGCCCCGTGTGTGTCCGGGCGTATTGGCTGTCCGGGCCGCCGCTGTTCCTGAAATAAAATTGATAAGAGTTGACTTGCCTACATTGGGAATTCCAAGAATCATGATCCGTGCCGATCTCGTTTTCAAGCCGCGGCGTTTCCACTTTTCCAGCATCGGACCGGCCGCCTCTTTGATGAGACGGAGAAATTTCTTTTTATCTTTTCCGTTGCCGCAGCTCATAGATACCGCAGCAACCCCTTTCCTTTTATAGTATGATTCCCAAGCTTTCGTCATTCCCGGATCCGCAAGATCCGCCTTATTCAGTATGACGATGCGCGGCTTCCCCGACAGAAGCTCTTCCACCATAGGGTTCGCGCTGGACAGAGGAATACGGGCATCCAAAAGTTCCGCCGCCACATCTACCGCTTTCAAGTGTTCGATAATCAGCCGTTTTGTCTTTGCCATATGGCCGGGAAACCATTGTATCAGCATAATAATCCTTTCTATCCCCTAACGGGTTTACCTATGCTCCCTTATTTTACCACATAAGTTCTTTTCATGGGTCGTTCCCGTTTTTCGACTATGTCAAGACCTTGCAGGTAACATCTCTTTTCTCTTCCAGTCAATGACCAACTCCGCTGCCCAAACAGTTTCGCAAAGAATGGTCATTGCATAAAACACCCATAAACCTTTATATGGACATTTCAACAAAAAACGCTCGCATCAACGGGCGAGCATTGTATTTTCTCAAAAGATATAACGGATAAGGATGTATACCAATGCGCCGACTGCCGCTGTGCTGGGAATCGTCATGACCCAGGCACCCACCATGGAATACGCCACATTCCAGTGTACTGCACGGAACCGCTTTGCCCAGCCCACCCCCATAATGGAGCCTGTGACCACATGTGTCGTAGATACGGGGAGATGCAGAAAGGTCGCCGTGAAAATAGTTAACGCCGAATTGATATCTGCTGCCAGTCCGTTCACCGGTTCCAAACGGAATATTTTATTCCCGACAGTACGGATAATGCGCCAGCCGCCCACGCTCGTCCCCGCACACATGGCAAATGCACAGGCAATCTTTACAAGGAAAGGAACTTCCAGTTCTCCAATGTATCCGCCGGACAAAAGCGCCAGCGTGATGATTCCCATACACTTCTGCGCATCATTTGAACCGTGGGAAAATGCCATTACCGCGGCGGATAAGCTCTGTATATGGAGAGAAATATAATTCACTTTCGATCTCCCCACATTCCGGAACAGGATAAACAGAAGCGTCATGATGACATATCCGCTGAACATGGCAATAACAGGTGAACCGATGAGTCCCGCCACGATCATAAAAACCCCGTTCCCATTGATTGCCCCCGTACCGTAAGAAATTGTCACCGCTCCGAGGACACCGCCGATCAGCGCATGAGAGGAGCTGGAAGGCATGCCGATCTTCCAAGTAAAAAGATTCCATACGATAGCGGCAAAAAGCGCCGCTATAAGCACTGTGGAGTCCACCATCTGCGGAGACGTGACAATCTCCCCTCCGATTGTTTTCGCCACACCGGTCGACACCATCGCTCCAACAAAATTTAAAAACGCCGACATGATAATCGCTATGCGGGGACTTAAGGAGCGCGTTGCGATACAGGTAGCAATCGCATTTGCTGTATCATGGAAGCCGTTGATAAAATCAAAGGCAAGCGCCAGAACAATTACCAGGCCTATCGCATAAATATCAGGCATATTTCATAACCACTTCTTTAATCAAATTACCGACGCGTTCTGCCTGATCTGCCGTTTCCTCCATCGTTTCCATGATTTCCTTCCAGCGGATAATCTCTACCGCCTCATGGGTACCGTCAAACAAATCAGAAATAATCGCACGATAAATCGTGTCTGCTTCACTTTCGAGACGATTGATCTTACGGGCCCGTTCTGTAATCTCTGTTTCATTTTTATCTATATCTTTCAGGAGGCGGAACAGGATAATCAATTCTCCGGACATTTCTATCAGAATATCCGCCATGCGAAGCATCCGGTTCCAACCGAGGCCGGCATGATAAATGCGCAAAGTAAAGATGACATCTTTAATATCGTCTACACAGTCGTCCAGGTTGCTGGTAAGGAGATAAAAATCCTCTCTGTCAATAGGCGTAATAAAGACATGCTTCATTTTTGCCGCCACTTCATGGGTCACTCCGTCAGCAAGATGCTCAATTTTCTCTGCTTCCTTGGCACAGCGTTCCAGCTTCTTCGGATCTTGAAGGACTTCCTTGACCATAAGCGTTCCTTTGTGAAAATATTCTCCATTTGTTACAAGAAAATCAAAAAACTCTTCATGCTTATTGACCAGGCTGAACATACTCCCGCCCCCTTAAAAGGTACACGACTTCCTATTATTTTCTTTATCATAAAGCAGCTGTGTAAATTCTTTGTAAAAATTTATTTACAAAATGATTCTACTTTCATGCCAAATTGGAAACAGAAAATATTCCTTTCTCATTTTCCCTGTTCCGCAAAACTTTTATCATGTATAATAATTACGGATATCAGGAGTATCCTTTATAGTAAGGTAAGTTGTTCAGGAGGAAAAAATCATGAATGAAGAAAAAGCTTTGGAAGAAATGTCGCGCCTTGCAGGTACACAGACCGAAAAAAATCTGCGCGCCGCTTTCGCGGGAGAGGCACAGGCCCATGTGAAATACAATCTCTTCGCTGGCGAAGCACGAAAAGATCCGTCCATGTCCCGGCAGATTGCCGATCTCTTTGAAGAAACCGCGAATCAGGAAAGAGCTCATGCTAAAATCTGGTTCTGGCTCGTGGGGGATCTGAAAAAGGATACCGCTGATCATTTGAAAATGGCAGCCAAAGGGGAAAATGATGAATGGACTTCAATGTATCCGGAGTTTGCTGAAACTGCAAAAAAAGAGGGCTTTCCGCAGATTGCTTTCCTCATGACCAAAATCGGCGAAATTGAAAAGCAGCATGAAAGAAGATATAAAATTCTTCTTGCCAATGTGGAAAACGGCAAATTATTCAAGAGAGATGAAAAGAAACTCTGGATGTGCGCGAACTGCGGCTTCACTTGCGAATCCGTAGAGGCGCCGGAAGAATGTCCCGTATGCAACCACCCCCGTTCTTTCTTCGCTATTAAGGCGGAAAATTACTAATCTATGATAAAACGCTGATGGGCTGCTCATTTATTTATTAGCATAATAATCAGCGACAACAAGAAAAGAAAAAGGACTGAGAAAATATTTTATGTTTCCCTCAGTCCTTTTTCTTGTTTATTTTTTATTCTGCCAATTCCTGCTTTCGAAGCCACCGGATCGCATCTCCCAATATGTAAAGAGAGCCGCAGACGAGGACAATATCGTTTTCATCCGCCTCTTTCACCGCCTTTTCCAAAGCATCTGCCACGCTCCCCGCTATCTTGTGCTCCGCCCTGATTTTCTGCCGGTCAATCATTTCACAGATTTCTTCAGGCGTCCTTGTCCTCGGTGTCGGCGCGGCGCAGGCATAAACCTTGTCCCCTTTTCTTACGAGCATCTGAATAATGGTTTCCGTCGTTTTATCCTGAAGAGAAGAAAAAACGAAAATACGCCGTTTATCGGGATACTGTTCCCGCAATGCTTCCTGAAGCGCTTCCGCTCCGGCCTCATTGTGCGCGCCGTCTAAGACAACTGTTTTCCCCCCTGCGTGATGGATTTCAAAACGGCCCTGCCATCTGGTCCGCGCCAATCCTTCACGGAGATCATTTTCATTAATCCGCCCGTCTTCTTTCATGAGAATGGTAAGTGCCATCGCTGCCACCGCCGCATTGACTGCCTGATGGGCACCGATAAAGGGAACAAAGAGCATGCTCTTTTCCAGTTCTTTCGGCATGCCTTTCCGTTTCACCACTACGACCTGGCCCTGCTCCCATTTATTTCTTGTGTCGATTTCAAAATCACGGCCGTAAAAATAAATGCGTGCTTTTTTATTGTGGGCATCTTTTTTCAATTCCTTCAAAGCCACATGCTGCGCCGCAGTGACTACCGGAATCCCCTCTTTGATAATTCCCGCTTTTTCTCTCGCTATTTCCTGAAGGGTATTTCCCAGATACTGCATGTGATCCATAGCCACATTCGTAATGACGGAAACAACAGGCATCACTACATTGGTCGCGTCAAAACGTCCGCCCATGCCGACTTCCATAACGGCGTAATCCGCTTTGTTTTCACGGAAATACCAAAACGCGATGGCTGTCAGCAGTTCAAATTCCGTCAATGCTTCTTCCCCCGCGGCTATCAGCTCGTCATGAGCTTTAAAAACCACTGTGGCCGCTTTGGCAAAATCTTCCCGGGAGATATCTTTTCCCCCCAGGTAAATCCGTTCCGTGTAGTCTATAAGATGCGGTGACGTAAACCGCCCTACCCTAAGATTTGTATTTTCCAAAACACTTGTTATCATAGCGGCGACGCTCCCTTTTCCATTCGTCCCCGTGATATGGATCATCTTACAGGCTTTTTCAGGATTTCCCAGTACAGCAAGAATTTTTTGCATTCGTTCCAGCCCCGGCTTGATTCCGAAAATGGATGCTTCTTCCAGACGGGAAATACTTTCCTGATAATTCATACTGACTCCTTTATGCAACAACAATTAAAGATCGGCAAGGAAACGAAGACGTTCATCAAATGATTTCATCTTCTCTTCAAACTCCGCAAGTTTTTCTTTTTCTTTCGCCACAACATCTTCCGGCGCTTTCGCAAGAAAACCCTTATTGTTCAACTTACCGGATGTACGGGCGATTTCTTTTTCCAGAGCGGCTTTTGCCTTTTCGATCCGTTCTCTTTCCTTAGCCGTATCAATCAGGCCTTTCAATTCAAGATATACTTCCATGCCCGTGACAACAGCAGCAAGGGCATTTTCAGGCTTTGTTCCATCAGCGGCAAGCAGGACGATTTTTTCTACATGCCCCAGTTTTTCAAAATATTCTTCATGGGTTTCGATACATTTTTTCAAATCATCACGATGAACCACGATCCGGATATGGCACATTCTGTTCGGCGCCACATTCGCTTCCGCACGCATATTGCGGACAGCCTTAATCGCGTCCATGATACGCTCCATCTGCTCCTGTTCTTCCGGGAAACGAAGTCTTTCATCAGCTGCCGGCCAGGGAGCTCTCGCCAGAGTTTCACCGGAGTGGGGCAGATGCTGCCAGAGGTGTTCCGTAATAAACGGCATAAAAGGATGCAGGAGCGCCATGATTCTCGTCAGTACATACACAAGGACATACTGGGTAACCTGCCGGTCGGCATTGTGCGCTCCATAAAGACGGCCCTTCGCCGTTTCAATATACCAGTCGCAGAAAGAGTTCCATGCAAAATCATAAATAGAATCCGCGGCAGCGCCTAACTCATATTTATCAAGGTTCTCGCTGACATGCTCTTCCGTCTGCGCAAGACCTTCCAAAATCCATTTATCCGCAAGTGTATACTGACTTTCTTCCGGAATGAAACAGGGATCATAGTCATCCAAATTCATAAGGGTAAACTTGCTGGCGTTCCATAATTTATTGGCAAAATTACGGTTTCCCTCCACACGTTCATAGTAAAAACGCATATCATTGCCCGGCGTATTGCCTGTGACAAGCGTAAACCGAAGCGCATCAGCGCCATATTTCTCAATCACTTCCAAGGGATCGATGCCGTTGCCCAGGGATTTGGACATTTTCCGCCCCTGGGAATCGCGGACAAGACCATGAATAAACACATACCTGAAAGGAATTTCCTTCATGAATTCCATAGACATGAACATCATACGGGCAACCCAGAAAAAAATGATGTCATAACCGGTAACCATCGTAGATGTAGGATACCATTGGTTCAGGACCGGCGTCCTGTCAGGCCAGCCCATGGTGGAAAACGGCCAGAGCGCAGAGGAAAACCATGTATCAAGAACGTCAGGATCCTGGCGGATATGTTTGCTTCCGCATTTCGGGCAGGCCTCCAAATCGGTGCGGGACGCAATGACTTCACCACAATCGTCGCAGTACCACACAGGAATACGATGTCCCCACCAGAGCTGGCGGGAAATACACCAGTCATGAATATTTTCTAGCCACTGGATATAGGTAGAAGAAAAACGTTCGGGAACAAATTTTGTTTTCCCCGACTGCACTGCCTCCATAGCGGGACCAGCAAGCGGTTTCATTTTGACAAACCACTGTTTCGTGGTAAGCGGTTCAACAACCGTATGGCAGCGCGAGCAGTGACCGACGGCATGTTCTTTTTCTTCGCTTTTTACCAAAAGCCCCATATCCGTAAGATCTTTGATGATCTCTTTCCTGCACTCGTAGCGGTCCATGCCATTATATCTGCCCGCCTTTTCGTTCATCGTGCCGTCTTTATTCATGATGACGATGGTTTCCAGATGGTGGCGTTCACCCATGGCAAAGTCATTTGGATCATGGGCAGGTGTAATCTTTACACAGCCTGTACCATATTCCATATCTACATATTCATCAGCGATGATAGGAATTTCTCTGTCAGTAGTCGGCAGCTTCACCTTCTTCCCGACCAGATGCGCATATCTTTCATCTTTCGGATTAACAGCGACGGCCGTATCACCGGGAATCGTTTCAGGACGGGTCGTCGCGATGCGCACAGCACCTTCCTCATCAGCAAGAGGATAATCGAAATACCACAGATGGCCCATATCATTTTCATGCTCTACTTCGATATCGGAAAGCGCCGTCTGGCAGCGGGGACACCAGTTGGTAATGCGGAACCCCTGATAAATCAGACCTTTTTCATAAAGGGATACAAATACTTCACGGACAGCACGGGCGCAAACATCATCCATCGTAAAACGTTCACGGCTCCAATCACAGGAAGACCCCAGGCGTCGGATCTGCTTCCCGATGGTATTCCCGTATTTTTCCTTCCATTCCCATACGCGTTCCAAAAATTTTTCACGTCCCAGATCGTACTTTGTGAGGCCTTCTTCGGCGATTTGTTTTTCCACCTTGACCTGCGTGGCGATACCGGCATGGTCCTTTCCCGGAAGCCAGAGGACATTATACCCCTGCATCCTTTTATAGCGGATCAGGATATCCTGCAATGTATTGTCCAGCGCATGCCCCATATGAAGCTGCCCCGTTACATTGGGAGGCGGCAGCACAATGCTGTACGGCTCTTTCCCCTCCTCCGGTTCATCATGAAATACACCGTGTTCCTCCCAAAAGTTATACCATTTCTCTTCAATCGCACCGGGTTCATACTTCCCTAAATCTTTCATCTCATCCATGTCATCCACTCCCTGTAAATAAAAAACTCTTTCATCCCCATAGGACGAAAGAGACTTCCGCGGTACCACCTAAATAGCTGTCAGGCCACTCATCAGCGCGTAACGTGCGCGGCGGACAGGCCTCCCTGCCGGCTCCGGGGTGACTTGCTGTTTTCTTTCTGCCGCTCTTCCAGCCAAGGAGCGGTTCTCTTTGAGAAAACCTGACAGCTTCTTCCCATCCATGCCATTTTTAATATATTCGTTATTATATAAGCGGAAATATATTTTTGCAAGTGACCGGATGTGTAAAAACGAATACGGTATGTATAACGCCATCGGATAACTGGCAATAAAGAACGGTTTGTTCTATAATAATGAAAATAAATTACTGTTCTGCAGGAAACAGAATTATGCAGCTTGTATATTTCCGTTTTCCTATTTTTTCTGCAAGGAATCCCCATGCCTGATTCATATAAAAAAACGGTAGGAATTTTTATGCTCCTGCTTCTGGCAGCCATATGTTTTCTTATCGCTAAAATATTCTTTCCTGAATTTTACAGCAATACCATCACCCTGACTTTGGCGGGAGATGTGGATAGTCTGTCCCGCTATATTTCCTCTTTTGGTTACGGGGCTTTTGCAGTGAGCCTTTTTTTACTGATTCTCTGTAACGTTTTCGGTATCCCCACGATTCCTTTTCTCACCATCAACGGCGTTCTTTTCGGTCTTCTGCCGGGAATCATTATTTCCTGGATCGGCGAAGTTATAGGGATTGAAATCAGTTTCCACATCGGCCGCATATTTTTCAGGGATGAAGCAAGGCGGATCATTGAGAAAAAGCATATGTTAAGAAAAGTAGACAAATACAGTTCGGTATATGCCATGGCTGTAGCCCGGGCAATCCCCTACTCGCCAAACATTCTCTTTACCGCAGCGGCAGTCCTCACAAAACTCACTACAAGACAGCATCTGCGGGCAACACTCTTCGGAAAAATTCCTTCCGTAGTCATTGAAGTCGTTCTCGGCCATGACTTGATTCATTTTTCCCAGCACGGTATACGTTTCGTTGTTCTCTTCATTCTTACTCTCGGAGGTTTTTTTGTCCACCGCCGTTATAAACAGTACAAATGTGGAGCAAGGAAACAATTTTTTTGATTTTCTCACGCAAAACATCTTTTCTTCCGTAAGAGCAGGAAGATTTTTTTATGCGGAAACCCCGTCATTTTGTGTAATAAAAACAGGAGGCAGCCATCATGACCAAAGGATATATCCATGTATATACAGGCGATGGAAAGGGCAAGACCACTGCCGCTGTCGGTCTCGCCATCCGCGCTGTCGGTGCTGGAAAAAAGGTTTGTATCCTTCAATTTATGAAATCCCTGGCCTATTCGGAGCAGAAAATTCTCCAATCGCTTCCGGGCATCACCCTGATTACACTGGGCAAACCTTACTTCATCGCAAAGGAAGGAATGCTCACGGATGAACAGCGAAAAACATGGGGAAACCATATTCGAATTTATCCTGCGGGACATCCTCCGAAAGACTATCGGGAAATGACTCTGAAAGGAATTGAGCAGGCCATAGACGCTGTTTCTAAAAACTACGACATGGTCATCCTGGACGAATATAATATGGCACGCTGGTATGATTTGGCAACAAAGGAAGATACGGGAAAAATTTTAAAAGCCCGCCGCCCTGAAGTAGAACTCATTTTTACCGGACGGAATGCGCCGAAAGAAATTCTTGACGCCGCCGATTTGATTACGGAAATGAAAAAGATACGCCACTATTATGACAAAGGCGTACCTGTACGAACCGGTATTGAAAATTAAATAAGATAAAAAACGGATACTCCGTTCCTGAAGCATATTATATGCCCACAGGAATATTCGGAAGTATCCGTTTATATTTACCACTTTCTCGGTATCTCGGGAAAATGATCAACAATCATCATGTCCGCCAGTATATTTGCCATCAATTTATCATCTTCGTCATACATTTCCGCGGCAATAACAATTGTTGTTCTGCCGTTGTGGGTAATATGGCTTTTTACACGGATTCTGGAACCCGGTCTCGCATTACGGATAAAACTCATCGTAAGGCTGACTGTAACGACTACCGCCCCGACAGATGCCCCGGTAACTCCTGTCACCGAATCGGCAAGCGCCATCATAACACCGCCGTGGAGCACCTCTCTGTGGTTCGTGTGTTTTCTCGGATCCGTCAGTAAACTGACCGTCACTTTCCCGCAGCGGATATCATCAATATCAATATGAAAATAGTCGGACATAAAATGGTTGGGCACGTATATTTCCCGTATCCGCGCGACAATTTCCTCCGGCTTTGTAAGCTGCTTCACCGCCGCCAATCTTATCCCCCCTTGCTTCATTCAGGAGAAGGCGGTACTGACTCTCCCTTATGAAGCCGTTCAATGGCTTCCTTAGCCGCGTTTTGGGCGGCTTCTTTTTTATTCTTGCCTATACCGGTTCCAAGTGCTTTCCCATTGATGAAAAGTTCCATCCATATCGTCTTATCGTGATCCGGTCCCTCATCACGGACGACCTCATACCGTATATCGACATCACCATTTTTTTGGGCAATTTCCTGTAAATCTGATTTATAGTCATGATCATAAATCCCCTGATCAACCAGATCAAGAAACTTCTGCATATGGCCCAGAATAAACTTTGCCGCCATTTCATAGCCGTTGTCTAAATAAACAGCACCGATCACCGACTCAAAAGCATTCCCAAGGATAGAAACGCGGGTTCTGCCGCCCGACATTTCTTCCCCTCTGCCAAGAAGCATATAATCACCTACATGGAAATTAGCCGCACATTCGGCACATGCCGGTTTGCACACTACGCTTGCCTTGGCACGGGTCAGATCTCCTTCCGGCCATTCGGGAAAACGCCGGAAAAGATAATCCCCTACTGCCAGATCCAAAACAGCGTCCCCCAAAAACTCGAGACGTTCATTGTCATGAACTTTCAGATTACGATGTTCATTGGCATAAGAGGTATGGGTCAGTGCCACATTCAGCAACTCCATATTATGGACAGGAATATCACTCTCTTTTGCAAAACGCCGGACTTCATCCAGCCGCTCCTGCTTCCTGCGCTCAATCCGGCTCATTCCTACTCCTCATAACGCCTCATAACGATAACCGCGTTATGTCCACCGAAGCCGAAAGAATTAGACATGGCCACGTTTACTTTTACATCTCTTGCACCATCTGTCACATAATCCAAATCACAGTCCGGATCGATTTCTTTCCGGTTAATAGTCGGATGAACCCTATTCTTTTCAATAGTCAGCACGCATACCACGGCTTCGATCGCACCCGCTGCGCCAAGCAGATGCCCTGTCATGGATTTTGTGGAGTTTACGGGAATTTCATAAGCATGCTGTCCCAGCAGCGCTTTAATGGCAGTACTTTCGTTCAAGTCATTCAAATGGGTAGATGTTCCATGGGCATTGATATAGTCCACGTCTTTCGGATCAATACGGGCATCTGCCAATGCTTTCTGCATGCAGCGGAGCGCCACCTCGCCGCCCGGCCGGGGAGCGGTAATATGGTAAGCATCACCGTTGGAACCATACCCTGCAAGTTCAGCATAAATATAAGCGCCTCTCTTTTTCGCATGTTCCAGTTCTTCCAGTACGAGAATTCCGGCGCCTTCACCAAGAACGAATCCGTCCCGACGGGCATCAAACGGGCAAGACGCTTCTTCCGGCGGACATTCTCTTGAAGAGAGCGCCTTCATGGCGGCAAATCCTGCCATCGGTGTCTTTGCCACAGCCGCTTCCGTCCCCCCGGCAATCATCACATCAGCATCACCATGCTTAATCAGGCGTGCAGCAAGACCAATGGCGTTAGTACCGGACGCACAGGCGGTCACATCAGTGAGTACAGGCCCCTGCAGACCAAAAGTAATGGAAACTTGTCCGGAAGCCATATTGGCAATCATCATAGGAACAGCAAAAGGATTCACCTTGCCCGGTCCTTTTTGCTCAATACGGAATACCGTTTCCTCCATGGTGGCAATACCGCCGATACCGGTTCCAATCACTGTTCCTGCCATATCCGGATTTTCTTTTTCCATATCCAATTTGGCATCTTCCACTGCCATCCGGGCAGCAGCAACAGCAAATTGGGCATTGCGATCCATATGTCGGATTGTTTTTTTATCACCTGCCAGTGCCGGATCAAAATCTTTTACTTCGCCTGCGATTTTCACCGGGAAATCAGCAGCGTCAAACCGGGTAATCGGAGCAATGCCCGATTTGCCTTCCAAAAGACTGTTCCAAAACTTCTCTACGCCCGTTCCAACAGGGGATACCACCCCAAGACCGGTAATTACAACTCTTCTTTCCATTCTTACAAAGCACCTCACTCACATAATTTGGATCAGATTACCTGTTTTTTCATATTCCTTTATGGGACAAAACCTCAAAAAAACGGATGGCCGAAACTGCGGTCCGCTTTTTTGAGGTGTTCTCCGCACAGCGGCCTTTCGGGGGAATAAAAGCCCCCGATGCCTGCCATGTTCCAGTATGAATTACTGAATCTGCTTTTCAATGTAATCAACTGCATCACGTACAGTTTTGATCTTTTCAGCCGCATCATCCGGAATTTCAATTTCAAATTCTTCTTCGAACGCCATGATCAGTTCTACGATATCCAAAGAATCCGCACCCAGATCATCAATAAAAGTGGAGTCGATCTGTACATCAGCTTCATTGACTCCCAGCTGGTCTACAACGATTTTCTTTACCTTGTCAAAAGTTCCCATTCATCTCACCACCTTTCAATAAAATTTACCATCATAAATTATATTACATAACCATTCCGCCGTCTACATATAAACCCGTTCCCTGATATAAAAAACGCAGTCAGGAAAAAAAGTAAACGGCTGTGGCAGCCTCTTTTATCTTCTCCGAAGAATCCTGCAAAAGCGAATGACGCATACCCTTTTTATATATGCCGGAAAACTCTATGCTGATGATACGGCATGAATATTTTCCCGTTCCTCATATCAGGATGCTCTGTCCTCCCTGCCGAACTTACATCACCATACCGCCGTCTACATTCAAAACCTGCCCGGTGATATAAGAGGCATCATCAGAAGCAAGGAACAAAACAGCCTTGGCAACTTCTTCGGTCTGCCCCAAACGGCTGAGCGGGATAGAATGAAGCATGCCTTCTTTTATATTCTCCGGTATCTTATCCGTCATATCAGTCACGATACATCCCGGAGCCACCGCATTGACACGGATACCGCGGGAGGCCAGTTCTTTGGCAGCCGCTTTCGTCATACCGATAACACCCGCTTTTGCCGCCGCATAATTTACCTGCCCCGCATTTCCTGTAAGGCCTACAACTGAAGAAATATTAATGACAGATCCCTTTTTACGGCGAATCATCATCGCCGCCGCTGCTTTCAGTACCAGAAAATTTCCTTTCAAGTTGGTTGCAATCACCTCATCCCAGCTGCTTTCTTTCATACGGATAAGTAAACTGTCTCTTGTAATGCCCGCATTATTGACAAGGACATCAAGAAATCCGAACCCCTCTTTAATCTTTTCGAACATATGCTCTACATCTTCCGGATCGGACACGTCTCCCTGCAGAGTAAACGCTTTCCCGCCTGCCGTGATAATTTCATTTTTTACCGCTTCCGCCGCTGCTTCGCTCCCTGCATAATTAACTGCTACCGCATACCCCGCTTGACCGAGAGTGAGGGCAATCGCTCGGCCGATACCGCGGGAAGCGCCCGTAACCAATGCTGTTTTTTCCAATTTTTCCATTATCAGACTCCTTTTAATGCTTGTACGGTTTCGATAATCGTTTCTATATTTTCCGCGTGATAAGACACGATACTTTTATCTATCTTGCGCATAAACCCGGACAGGACGGTTCCCGGTCCGCATTCCACCATGGTGTCCATTCCGCCGGTAATAAGATTTCGCACCGACTCTTCCCACCTCACCGCATGAGCCGCCTGCTCCACCAAATGTATACGGATATCTGCCGCTTTTGTTTCTGCCAGCGCATTTACATTAGCGATAACAGGAATTTCCGCATCTTTTATCTCAATCTTATCAAGCACCTTCTTCAGCTTCTGCGCCGCCGGTTCCATAAGTGAAGAATGGAAAGGCGCGCTTACATTCAACATGATTGCCCTCTTTGCGCCGGCTTCTTTCAAAGCAGCACAAGCCTTTTCCACCGCCCCGGCAGCCCCGGCGATAACCGTCTGTCCCGGACAATTAAAATTAACCGCCTGCACCGGCTGGCTTTCCGTAGAAACACCCGCACAGACTTCAGTGATACGATCCGGATCCAAGCCGATAACAGCCGCCATGCTTCCTTCACCAAGAGGTACCGCTTCCTGCATAAACTTGCCGCGAAGATTGACCGTATGGACCGCATCAGAAAAAGAGATTGAACCTGCCGCCACAAGGGCGGAATATTCACCGAGGCTGTGACCTACCGCCACATCAGGTGTAACGCCTTCTTCTTTCAATACCTGCCAACAGCATACACTGGCCGTCAAAATAGCAGGCTGGGTAAATTCTGTTTTCATCAGTTCCGTATCCGGACCTTCAAACATCATTTTTGAAATGGAAAAGCCCAATGTGTCATCAGCTTCACGAATGATCTTTTTCACGGAATCATACTTTTCGTACAAATCATGAACCATTCCGACTTTCTGGGATCCCTGTCCCGGGAAAAAAAATGCTGTTTTCATTGTTTCACCTCATTACATAAACTATCTATTATGACTATTAAATTATGGCCATTAAATCCAACGCATTACATCACAGCCCCAGGTAAGACCGGCGCCGAATCCTGTAATCACGACGATATCGCCATGTTTTATTTTTCCGCTCCGCACCGCTTCATCAAGCGCAATCCCCACGGATGCCGCCGAAGTATTTCCATATCTTTCGACATTCACATACATATGGTCTTTGGGAATACCCACTTTTTTTGCAATAGACTGGATAATACGATTATTGGCCTGATGGGCAATGAACATATCTATTTCCTCTTTATCAACTCCCGCCTTTTCAAGTGCTGCCATAGTTGTATTTTCCATATGGCGGACAGCAGCTTTAAACACTTCGGGGCCTTCCATATGTATGTAAATACGATTCGAATCAATGGCGCGGTGCGTCACAGGTTCAGCCACACCGCTGGCTGGGATATTTAAAATACTTCCCATGCTCCCATCAGAACCTAAATCTGATGCCAGAAGGCCGAATCCTTCTTCCGCCGCCCCGATGACCGCCGCTCCGGCCCCGTCACCAAAAAGAATACAGGTGGAACGATCCTGCCAATTAACCAGGCGGGACAATATTTCCGCGCCCACCACCAAAATATATTCATAAAGTCCCGCTTTGACCATCGCAGCTGCTGTGGCGACTGCATAAATATAACCGGAGCAGCCCGCAGAAATATCCATGCCGCCCGCCCGTTTCATTCCCATCTTATCCTGCACAAGACAGGCAGTCGACGGTACCACATAATCCGGTGAAGCTGTCGCCACCATCACAAAATCTATATCCTCTGCAGTAAGACCGGCAGCTTCTAAAGCTTTCCAACCGGCTTTTACACACAAATCTGATGTATTTTCAGAGGCGGCTGCCAGGTGGCGGGTTTCCACACCTGTGCGGGTACGAATCCATTCATCCGTAGTATCTACCAACTTCTCAAGGTCAAAATTTGTCAGGAGTCTTTCCGGCGCATAGTGACCGGTTCCCAAAATTCCTGCCGAACTGCATACACTCATATAATTATTCCCCCAAAAGCTCAGTCTTCTTTCAAGCGGCCCGCTTCTTTTTCAATCTGCACCACCGCTTCTGCAATAACATCAACCACACGGGCTTCACAGAAGTCTTTTGCCATATGAATGGCATTCCTGATTGCCCGGGCTTGGGACGCGCCGTGGCAGATAATCAGCCCGCCTTTAATCCCCATCAAAGGCGCTCCGCCATATTCAGCGTAATCCAGCCGCTTCACAAGATATTTTTTCAATGCCGGTTTCAGGAGAAAGGCCCCCAGCCTTGCCCGAAGACCGCCTTTTTCCACCGATTTTTTCAATAATGCGGAAAACAGGCTGGCAGCTCCTTCTCCAAATTTCAGTACTACATTTCCTGTAAAACCGTCAGTAACAATGACATCAAATTCACCGGACATGATATCACGTCCCTCCGCATTTCCCGCAAAAGGAACTACTTTTTGTCCGGACAGCCATTCATAAGCTTCCGTCACGACAGGACTGCCCTTTGTACTTTCTTCGCCGATATTCAGAAGTCCGATCCGCGGATTTTCGATATGCCACACTTTTTTCGCATAAACATATCCCATCAGAGCATTTTGTAAAAGTGTCTCCGGTTTCGGCTGCGCGCTGGCGCCGGAGTCAATCAGAAATGTATATCCGTCTTTCCGATTCGGAATCGGAGTTAAAATGGCAGGACGTTCAATCCCATCGACACGTCCCATCCCTAAAAGTCCTGCCGTCACAGCAGCGCCTGTTGAACCGGGAGCGACAAGAGCACCGCACTCTCCGTTCTTAACAAGCTTTGCCCCCACAGACACGGATGCGTCTTTTTTCTTACGAAATGCCATCCCCGGATGTTCTCCCATCCCAATCACCTGTGATGCATGGCAGATTTCAATCAACGGTTCCTGATCGGCATGATTATCTTTCAATACTTTCACAATTTGTTCCTTATCGCCGACCAGGACAACAGGAACATGAAAATCACGCACTGCCAGAACAGCGCCTTTGACTATTTCAAGAGGAGCGAAATCCCCCCCCATAGCATCTACTGCTATTTTATCCATGAAGCGCCTCCCCGCCTGTTTTTGATACTTCCATAATAAATTTGGCACGGAACACTTCCGCCGCTCTTTTAAAGAAGCTGATATAAATATATTTCCTGTTTACTTTCATCAGAGCAATTTTCCCCTTGAGAACAAGCTGTTCACCACTGCCGACAGGTTCTTTATACTTAATATTCCCCACCTGCACCGGCGTGAACACCTGTCCTACCAAAGACTGCGCAAAATCTGCCGCAGCGGCATAAAGGCGATCTGCGGAAACCATACCGCTTCTGTCCGTCATTTCCTCTGTCGTATGAAACAGGGCGAGTCCCTTTTTCCCTTTCTCCATATCCAGAATCTGGAGTTCTTCATGAAATCCGGACGGATGTTCAGAAACTGCTTTTTCAATCCGTTTCCGCATCTGCGGTATTCCCAGCATCTGCCGGTCAAGCCTTATTGTCGCAGCAGAGACGGAAAACCGCTTTGCCAGATCCTCATCGGTAAGGCACGGATTCTGCCGGATCACATCAGTGATCGCTTCCCGCCGTTCTTCTTTCTCCCATTTACGTTTTCTGTTCATATTTATCACCTGCTGATAATACTATATCACAGCACCGCAACCATTATATAGTATCCTCGTTTCTCCCCTGTTGATTAATATGCTTTTCTATTATTCCCGTAACAGGAATCTTTTAATCCAAGGATATAATAAAGAATTCTTTTATGAACAGGTGCTAACTTCATAACGCAATGAAATGCCCTTATCCCCGTCTTCCTTTACTGAAGATTTATTTTGTCATATTATCAAAAATAAATCAAGTTTTGTTTGAATAAATTATTTGACACAAAACCATTGACTTATACATACTTTTGGACTACACTACAATCAAATAATTTCAATTTACACTCATTAAATAAAACGCTTATGTGATTTTGTATTATAATCAAGAAGGAGAAGCGCTATGTCTTTACCGGCATTGCATATAGGTGAATTGACAGCCCGTATTCCCATCATCCAAGGCGGCATGGGTATCGGCATCAGCCTTTCCGGTCTTGCGGGAGCCGTCGCAAAAGAAGGCGGTATCGGTGTCATTTCCGCGGCACAGCCTGGTTTCGATGAACCTGATTTCAGAACAAACACGATTGCCGCTAACTGCAGGGCTCTTGCACGCCATCTGAAAAAAGCGCATGAAACAGCGCCTGATGGAATTATCGGCGTGAATATCATGACAAAAGGATATAACTATGAAGTTTATGCCAAGTGTGCCGTAGAAAACGGAGCAGACATTATCTTTTCCGGCGCAGGTCTTCCCGCCGATCTCCCCGCATGTGTCGAAGGTTCGAACACCAAAATAGCACCCATTATCGGTTCACCCAAAGCGTGCCGCGTCCTTTTGAAATTATGGGACAGGCACCACCACACGACAGCAGATCTGGTTGTCATCGAAGGTCCGAAAGCGGGCGGCCATTTGGGCTACACCCGTGAAGAAGTAAAACTTCATGAAAACGACGGCTATGAAAAAGAAATTCTGGAAATTCTCGCGGTAGTTCACGAATTTGAAGAAAAGTACAATAAAAAAATCCCCGTCGTATTCGGCGGCGGTGTTTTTGATAAAGAAGATATCAGACATTATCTTTCTCTCGGTCTTTCCGGCGTGCAGATGGCAACACGTTTCGTAGCCACGAAAGAATGCGATGCGGCGGACGAATTTAAACAAATGTACGTCAAGGCAAAAAAGGAAGATGTGACAATCGTCCAAAGCCCGGTCCATATGCCGGGACGGGCGCTTCTCAACCCTTTTGTAAAACGGATCCGCAAACAGCGTGAAAACGTAAGAAACTGCTTCCACTGCCTTAAGACCTGCGATCCCCGCACAACGCCATATTGCATTACTATGGCGCTCATCAGGGCTGTCAAAGGAGATGTGGATAACGCACTTGTCTTCTGCGGCGCCAATGCCTACAAAATTAAGGACATTGTTTCCGTTCATGACCTGATGTGCGAACTTTCTACTTAACCCCCGAGGCAATACCGTTCCTCCCATCAAACGACATTGCCTCTTTCCTGAAGACCTCCACCCCCATGGAGGTCTATTTTGTTTGCCGCATAAAAAAACGATACATCACCGTACCGTTTCTTCTTCACTGTTCATTCACAAACCATTGTTTTTTATTTCTTCAAATGATGACTTCCTCTTTCCGTAATTGGCACTCCTTTTTTACAAAGCGGACATTCTTCCGGGCGGTAAGCCGGCACTGTCAGGCGGACAAGAGGAAATACCTTATCGGCAGGCACACCGTAATCCGCCTTTCCTCCGGAGCGATCTACAAAAAGACCGATGCCCGCAATTTCACCTTTTGCTTCATTTACCACGTCCACCACTTCACGGATAGAGCCGCCGGTAGTCACGATATCTTCCACAATGAGAACCTTTTCACCCGGTTCCACACGGAAGCCACGGCGAAGTGTCATTTTTCCGTTTTCTCTTTCCGTAAAAATAGAACGGGTCCCCAAAAGCCTCGCGGTCACCTGTGACAGGATAATGCCGCCCGTTGCCGGTCCGATGACTGTCTGCACCCCCTGATTTCTGAAATGGTCTGCAATCATTTCACAAAGTTTTTCCGTGTACTCAGGGTGCTGCAGTACATTGAACTTCTCTACATAAAGGGGGCTGTGCAGCCCGCTGGTCAGAAGAAAATGCCCTTCCAGAATGGCTTTTGTCTCTCTCAATAAAGATTCTGCGTCTTTTTTCATCATTTTTTATTCTCCCTGATCTCTTCTAAAATCATACGGACGGCTTTTTTCGGATCTTCCGCTTTTGTAATCGGCCGCCCGATCACAAGCCGCGTCGCACCGTTATTAAGCGCCACAGCGGGCGTGGCGATACGTTTCTGATCATCAGCATCCGCAAAGGCCGGACGGATTCCCGGCGTGACAATTTCAAAATCATTTCCGCAAAGTTCCCGTATCCCTTTCGCTTCTTCCGGCGATGCCACCACACCGTCGACGCCGCACTCTTTTGCCAGTTTTGCCAGGCGGAACACTTGAGACTCAATCGGCAATAATCCGCCTGTCTCTTTCCAAACAGTTTCATCAAAACTGGTAAGCACGGTAACCGCCAGAATTTTTGGACGTCTCCCGTTATTCCGACCCGCTTCATCGGCAGCTTGCACTGCGGCTTCCATCATGTCCCGACCGCCGCCTGCGTGGATCGTGATCAGGTCGATCCCCAGCCCCGACACGGCAGAAATTCCATGGGCCACGGTGTTCGGGATATCATACATTTTTAAATCAAGAAAAACCTGCTTCCCTTTTTCATGAAGCCATTCCACGGTTTTACTTCCTTCAGCATAGTACAGTTCCATTCCTACCTTGTAGAACGAAACGAGTTCTCCCAGCTCCTCCACGATGGACTCCATCTTTTCAAAAGAATCTACATCCAGTGCCGCAATGATCCTGTCGTCTGCAGAACAGACCCTCTCCATATAATCCCTCTTTTCAAAAGCAGTTTTTTTAATTATATCAGTTTTATTAGGCAGGCGCATTAGAAAACACAGGTTTTTCCGAGTAAAAAAAGCCCCGAATTTATTTTCGAAGCCTTTTCTGTGTGACTGTCCGATTTCATATTACAATTTAATGATTTAATTTTTCTTCTCTGCCGGCTGTTCAGGATTTGCCGCGGCCGCTTCGCGAATCATATGGACCGTGACGGAATTTAATTCTACCGGTGTTTCCAATGCTTTCACTTCATGAAAGCCCACCTTCAGTCTTCCCGTATAGTAACCGATGACTTCATCTTTTGAATTTACTTTAACGGCGTAAATCGTTTTATCTTCGCCAAGCCCGACCAGCCGGAACTGCCCGGGCGGAGAAATAACGCGCCAGCCGCTGTCATCCCCGTCAAAAAGATACATAATGCCCCGCTGGCTGTCATCATAGAAGAATTTATCTTCATCATAAAAAACGGCAATCTTACCGATATGGGATGTCTGCACATAGATGCGGCGGGTATCATAGTTTGCATCAGTACGATAAATACGATACAGTCCGTTTCCCACTTCCATTTTCATATACACCGCATTCGTTGCAGTCGAGTATGCCACATCCACAATTTTGGCGTTTCTCGGCAGATCCTTAATCGGCGCATCCGATTCATGGGTCGTTCCTTCCGGATTATACCTTGCCAGAGTCACATCCCAGCGTCCGCCCTTCCAATGAATGGGATACATGGCCATAAGCGCCAGATTACGGTCAGGCATCCATTCAAAGAAAGATACGCCCTGTCCTTTCAGATCCACTTTCTGCGGCGTGTTCAAACTGTCTGAATTATAAATCGTCACAGAATCGGCGGTAACATCAGCCATATAATGATAGTCATGGGAATAATAGGCTTTCCCCTTCACCGTAATTTTGCTGAATATCTTCCGCCCCGCCTTATCAAGAGCCTCCGTATTTTTATCTTTTACATCAGATACCCCGTAATCCGAAGAAGACAAAGGCGCAAAGAGTACCTGATCAAGATAAAGGTACCCGCCCGCCTGCAGTATCGTACCGATGACACAGCAGGAAACAAATGTAAGAAATTTCTTATTCATCAGTTCCCTCCTATTTCACGATAAATGCCGTCGGAATCATACGCTCTCCAAGAAGATCCGCCGGTTTGTTCACTACATTGCCGTTATAATACAAGGTCGTACTGGAACCGCCGTCCAGATTCGCCGCAATATACGCGCCTTTTTCATACATAATATTCTGCACATCCACCAAAGTGGCTCCGATACTGTACCCCGGCTGGCGGCCGTCAATAACGAGAAACATCATGGTTCCGTCTTTTTTCTGTCCAATCGCGGAACGCGGACTGATCCCCCAGCCGCCGTCACCGCTGCGGATAACCTTTTTGCCGTTCATGATAAGTGGCGGGCCGAAGGTCAATCCCTCTGTCACACCCAAATCATGAAGCTCCTTTTTATTATAGTTTCCGGCAATCAGGTTCCCTGAACGTGTCATTCCAACAAAATCAACCCGTTCTTTATCATCTACCTGCTGCCCGAGCAGATACTTTCCTTCATGAATGATAAACCCATAGGGCAGGCGGCCGGTTCCCGTACCATTGGGATCATAAAATCCCCCGCCGTTAATTGCAGCAACCGCATTATTCTTCTTTGCAATGCGGCTCGTCGTATCCCCTTTTTCCTGAATATCTTCAGCCGTTGCCACCTGTATCCGCTGCGGATTGGGGATTTCCAGAAGATAACCCACGAAACGGGTCGTTTCAATCTTCTGCAAAGACAGCGTGGAATCGGTACGCGGTTTAAAGGAAAGAACTTGCGTCTGTTCCGTCGTTTTGACTACACCCAATATTTCATTTAATTCATCCTGGTTATACAGCCAGGTAATGTACTGGGGATGGCGGGAACGCATGATAGCGCCTACCACGGCACGCTTCAGATTTCCAAACGGTCCGAAAAGGACAATGATCGGAGAAGTAGCCGCAAAGAAAACCAGCGTAACTATGATAAACCGAAATATAAGGCTGTGAAATATTTTACTCATCATTTCTCCTGATTTTATAAAGGCGCATAGTTATCTTTCGTCAATCGTTCCATGAACCGCGCCAAAGAAACATTATTCCCAATGTATACGCGTTTCAGGTCATAAGGGTAACTTCCCACATGGACACGTCCGGCATCGGTAGTTACTGCCAGCTTGATTCCTGCCTTTTTGCAGATATCAATCACTTCGTCATCATAATCTCCATACGGATAAGCAAACCACAGATTATCAATTCCCAAATGATACTTGAGGGCTTTATTCGCGCCGATAATTTCGTTTTCCTTCTCTGCCCTCGTAGGCAGGTTATGCAGCTTGGGATGGCTCAAAGTATGGTTCGCAATGGTTACTGCCCCGCTGTCCGCCATTTCCTTCAGCTGTTCCCAGGTCATACGGTTGTAAGATTTACCCACATCATCAGTAATAAGAAATAAAGTCCAGGGATAACCGAATTCTTTCATCATGGGGTACACGATAGTATAGCTGTCCAGATACCCGTCATCAAAAGTAATACATACCGGCTTGGATGGAAGTTTTTCCCCTTTTGTCACATAATCATATAATTCCTGCATCGTAATGGGATGGTATCCATGGTCTTTCAGGTACTGCATCTGTATACGTAAATTATCCTCCGTCATGACGGCGGAATTATTTTTCATGTCCCCGATCATATGGTACATGAGAATGGAAACTCCTTCAGGCACGCTGTATTCTACATCAGCATCACGATGTACAATCGCTGTTCCCGGTTTGAAATTCGGATCTTTCACCTTAACGGAAGAAGCCTCGGCCATATTCACGGCATCTTCTTTCGGCACACCTGATTTCCACATGCCGCAGCCGCCAAGGAAAACCGCACCGCTGATCCCAAGTAAAGCGGCAAATACCGCCGCGCTCTTTTTCCAATGAGACAAAAACATACTTTAACTCCTCGTAAGCACTTCGTCAAAATGACAATACATAATTTATTTTACTACAAAACAAACTTCATGTCATTTTTGGAAAACCATCGTAATCATCAGTGCCTCCCGGCTCCATCTATTTTTATGACCAACATTCAAGAATATATGTCCCGTGGTATAATAGGAAATATCCTCGGATAATCATCTCATACATTACACATAAAGAAAGGAAACTTATGAAAAGAATTTTTTCTATACTTATCTTTTTTGTCGGTTTATTTCTGCTCGCTGTCCATCCGGCTTCGGCAGCACCCGCTTCCATCACGAATTTCCGATGGACGGCAAGAAACGACGGCGACCCGCCGTTTGTCCGTATCGCTATGGATTTGTCCCATGCGGTAAAAGCAGAAGCCGCTATTGATGAAGAGGGGAAAAATTTTCAACTGATTTTAAGAGATACTGCCAAGGGTTCCGCTCTCCATCAATATGAAATGGATGAACGGGCTATTGATTTCGCCACTGTCTCAGAAAAAAACGGCGACACCTATTTGGATATCCTCATGACAAAACCGCAGAAGATGGAAAACATCCGCGTCTTTGCCTTACGCCCTGACGCAAAAGCAGGCAAACCTCATCGTCTCGTTGTAGATGTCCCTATTATCGGTGCCAAAAAGAGTTACTATAAATCCGTAGATAAAGCGGAAAAGTGGAATGCCGCAAAAGCAGCAAAAGAAGAAATCACTTCTTCGACACCTGCCGCACCGACACCTCCCATAAAGGACGTCCCTGTTTCCGCTGAGGCCAGGCAGGCCCTGAAAGGAAAAATCATCTGTCTTGACCCCGGTCACGGCGGTACCGATGTAGGTGCCATCGGCCACTTGAATAATAAAGAGATTTATGAAAAAGACATCACGCTTCCGATCGCCCTCAACCTGCGCGATCTCCTGACCTCGGCAGGTGCGAAAGTCGTCATGACCCGTACCACCGATAGAGATGTCTACGGCCCTTACGCTTCTGATACGGCGGAATTGCAGGCGCGCTGCGATATTGCCAATGAAGCCCATGCCCATGTCTTCGTTTCCATTCACATCGATTCGATCTCCAATCCGCAGATTGACGGCGTTACAGCCTACTACTACGTAGGAAGCGATAAATCTCTCCTGCTGGCGCACATGCTCCACCAGGCGACGCTGAACAGTCTCTCCATTCCGGATCGGGGTGTCAGAGCAAACAACTTCTATGTCACCGCCCATACCACGATGCCCTCCGTCCTCATGGAAATGGGGTATATTTCCAATGAACACCGTCTGAAGATGCTGACTTCCAAGTGGGCACCCAAGAGTATTGCCAAGAGCCTTTTCAACGGCCTTGTAGATTATTTCGCCCAGACTGATTAAGGAGAATGCCATGAAAAAGATATATCTGCTCGGAGCGGCATTTCTTATTTCGCTCGGTATCACAGGCTGCACCCCGGCCACAACCATTACACCGCCGGCATCAAAACCGGCTTCTACCGTTGAGCAGCAGGAAAAAGAAGTATCTCTCACTATTTACCGTCCTACGGAAGATGCTATGTACCTTGTGCCGGTCACCGTGAAAATGAAACTAAAAGATGATCCTCCAAAAGCGGCACTGGCTGCCATGATTGCCGATGATCGTAAACAGAAATACCCGATCCTTCCGAAAGGGTTATCTGTCAATACCGTCAAGGTAAAAGACGGCATTGCCACCGTCGACTTTTCAAAAGAGCTTCTAAACATGGATAAGAGCACCACGACGGAAGAACTTTTCACCGCTATGACAGTAAACACGCTCACTGAATTCCCGGATATTAAAGAAGTAAAATTTCTGATGAACGGCAAAGCCATCACTCACCTTTCCGGTCACAGCGATATGACAAGAACTTTCAAACGGATGAATACCATCATAAAAAAATAATCAACTGAAAACGAGGATTCTCCATAAGGGAAGAATCCCCGTTTTTTATTGAAAATTTTCAACTCAATCATACCGCTGTTCTTTGATCCGCCGCGCCAAATCGCGCTTCGCCGCTTTCGCTGCCATGTCCTGCCGCTTGTCGTACAGCTTTTTCCCTGTGGCAAGACCTATTTCCACTTTAATTTTCCCATGGCGGAAATACATTTTCAGCGGTACCAGGGTATATCCCTTCGTCTTCAGGGTATTCTCTATTTTTAAGATTTCTTTTTTATGGAGAAGCAGTTTCCTTGTCCGGAGCGGGTCATGATTGAAAATATTTCCCTGCTCATACGGACTGATATGGGCATTCCAGAGAAATACTTCTCCTTTCTGCACACGGGCAAAACTGTCTCTTAAATTCACCCTGCCGGCGCGGATGGATTTTACTTCCGTTCCGGTAAACGCGATGCCGCATTCATAGGTTTCATGAATGAAATAATCATGATAGGCCTGGCGGTTTGCGGACACAGGCGGCGCATTTTTTTCTGCTGCCATTATTTCTTTTTCCCTTTACCTTTCTTTGCTTTCTTTTTTGTGTTCGATTTGGGACGGGATCCTTTTCTTACACGCCTTTCCAGATTGAGCGGTGATCGGATCTCACCCATGACGAAATCCAGCTCCCGTTTTTCCTTATCCGCTTTGACAAGGGTCACACGCACCGGCATCCCCATGGTGTATTTCTTCCCGCCGCGCAGCCCTTTAACCGTCATGGTGTCTTCCTGATAAACGTATTCGTCATCATCCATGGAATCGATATGGACAAGTCCTTCCACTCCGTTATCCAGTCCGACAAATATGCCGAACCGGGTAAGCCCCGTAATATGGGCATCAAAAGGCTCTCCAACAAAAGGAACCATGTATTCCGTCATTTTCAGATCGGTTGTGTCTCTTTCCGTTTCCACCGCATTCTGTTCCGTTTCGGAGCAATGCTCCACCGCGCGGAGAAGAAATTCCGTCTGCTTTTTCAGCTGTGATTTATTCAGCCTGTTCCGAAGAGTCTGGCGGATGAGCCGATGAACCATGAGATCAGGATAGCGGCGGATCGGCGACGTGAAATGGGTATAACAGGTGGACGCTATACCAAAATGCCCTTTATTCTCCGTACTGTAACAGGCCTGCGGCAGAGATCGGAGTGTCATAACCTGTACGACGGCTTCGATCTCTTTTCCTTTCATGCTTTTCATAAGGCGCTGCATATCTTTCGGCTCCGGTTCTTTCGGCAGTTTTTCCGCCACTCCGAAAATTGCCATCATCTTTTTTAAAGAAAGGAGCTTATCTCCGTCCGGATGGTCATGAATGCGATATACGGAAGTATATCCCGTAGCTTCCAGGAAACGGGCGACCGTTTCATTGGCGGCAATCATGGCATCTTCAATCATCCTTTCCGCATCGCCGCGATTCCGTTTTTCAATGCGGAGCGGAGTGCCTTCCTCATCAAGAATCACTTTATATTCAGGGAAATCAAATTCCAGAGCGCCTCTGTTTTCTCTGTTTTTACGAAGGATATCAGCACACGCTTTTAAATTCCGGAGCATGGGCAAATATGGTTTCAAATCATCAGACGCCACCCCCGTTTCAAAGGCCTGATTTATCTCCGGATAGTTGCAGCGCCGCGCCACGCGAACCATGGAAGGCGTAATCTTTTCCGCCGCTACCTTCCCGTCAGGCGCCACATCCATAATGCAGGACATGGCATAACGGTCTTCATCATGATTCAGACTGCACAAATCGTTGGAGAGCTGGAAAGGCAGCATAGGTATAACACGGTCTGCCAGGTAGACGGATGTCCCGCGGCGATATGCCTCATCATCAATTAAACTTCCTTTCCTCACATACCGGCTTACATCCGCAATATGAACCCCCAGTTGATAATGGCCATTTTCTTTTTTCACACAGTAAACAGCGTCATCCAGATCTTTCGCATCAGGGTCGTCAATAGTCACGATGGGAAGGCTGCGGAAATCCTCCACTCCTTTTTCCTGTTTTATTTCCTTGGAAAGGGCATCGGCTTCCGCCATGAGTGCTTTGGAAAACACATGGGGCAGCCGGTGCTGGGCGATAATGATGTCGATATCAATCCCTTTATCCCCCTTATAGCCGATAAGCTCCGTCACTTTCCCCTCGGCATTTGCCCGCGCCCCGGGCCATCTGGTCACTTCCACAATCACTCGGGCACCGGTGACAGCTTCCAGTTCCTCTCCCCGTGGTATTTCAATCACCATATCGATCTTTTCGTCAATCGGTATGGCTTTTCCTCCAAAGGATGTCATCTCATAGGTGCAGACAAAAGTATTTTCCGCTCTTTCAATGATGCGGAGGACTTCCCCCTCCGTATTGTGACGCCCCGTCTCTCCTTTTTTTGTACGCACTTCCACGATATCATTATTGACCGCATTCAGATGATCACGGTCAGCAATGTACACATCTTCATGATCCTCATCCGTGATCAGGAATCCAAAACGCGGTCCGTAAGATTTGTAGACCCCCTGCAGAACCATGCCGGGACGATATGATAATTTCTCCTTATCTCCCATTTCTTGTCTCCTTCAATAAAAAAGGCTTGCCTCGTGCAAGCCCCAAAATCCTCATTAAAACGTATTCATATACCGCCCGAGCACAAGACAAAGCACGGCGAATAGAATACCGAGCACAACGGTAAATTTCGAAAGGACAGCATCTTTACCGCGGGATTTTCCCCCCATCATCCCTTCCGCACCGCCGCCAATCGCACTTCCCATGCCGGGCTGTTTGGATTCCTGGGCAACAACCACGATGATCAAAAACAAAGCCACTACCATCGTTATTCCAATTAAAGCGTATTTCACAGTACTTCCTCCTATGCATCATGAAAGATACAGTAAATTTTATATGGATAATATCAAGAATTAGTATATAACACAGCCGCTTTCAGGTCAACTTTTTCCATAAAGCACCTCTGTCACACTACTTTCTTCTTAACCTTTCCAGCTTATCCTGCACGGATGAAGGAATGTGCCTTCCGATCTCACTCCGTGGATTCGCCATATTATTCCGGCGGATAAAAATCGTCTGCACTTTCTTATCTTCATTCCACAACCGCACCAGATCGGAAACCGCCATACGGTAAGCGCCGTTCCCCAGCACCTGGTTCTGTTCCGCGCCATCCGATGTCACAACGAAAATAGAGCGGTACTCATCCCGCCTTTTATATGATTCCATTTCAATATAACTATCCGCCGTCATTTTCAACGGTGTGTACACCACATGGAAAAAGGGGGAAATTGTTTCCACTTTCGCTTTTAAAGAACGGCTATTCCCGTCAAAAACGACAATCACCTCCACGTCGTTATGAGCCCCATAGTCCTGCATAAGATCTACCAGCTTTTTGCGGCTCGACTCCAGATCGGTCCGGGGAAACTCTTCGGGAAGCCAAAAGATAACATTATATCCGTCAATCAAGTATAAATCTTTCATCTCAGCTCCTCTGCCGCACCGCCTCATACATGAGAAGCGCCGCGGCAACAGACACATTCAGGGATGACACTTTGCCTTTCATCGGAATGCGTACACAGAAATCACACATTCTTTTGGTAAGCGGACTTATACCTTTTCCTTCTGCCCCCATAACGATAACCAGAGGACCTTTCAAATCCGCCTGATACAGATCCCCGCCGTCCATATCGGCGCCAACCGCCCAAAACCCCCGTTCTTTCAGTTTTTCCAGTGTTTGCCGGATATTTCCGATCTGGCATATGGGAAGATAAGCAAAAGCGCCTGCCGCTGTCTTCATGGCCGCCGCCGTTACAGGTGAACTTCTATGTTTGGGAAGCAGCACCGCCGCTGCCCCCGCACATTCTGCCGTTCGGACAATCGCACCTATATTTCTTACATCTTCTACACCATCAAGAAGAATAAGTATGGGATCCTTTCTTCCACAGGACGAAAGCACCTCTTCCAAGTCCGCATATGTATATGGCTTTAAAGACGCAGCCACCCCCTGATGGCGGACACCTTCCGCCAAACGGTCAAGTTCCCTTTCCTCCGTTTCGATAGCAGCGATGCCCAGGCGTTCCGCTTCTTCCGCCAATGCCAAAAGGCGGCTGTCCTTTTTCCCCGATTTTATGAAAACTTTTTTTACCTGCCCTGCACGCAGAGATTCCAGTACGCTGTTCCGCCCGCCGATAAAATAAATTTCCCCTTCCTTTTGCCTGCCTGCAGAAAGAAATCCTCTTTCCCCGCGCATCGATTTTGCCCCGGCTCTTTTTTTCTCATGCAGATCACTTTTCCGTTCCTTTCTATCTGGGGATTTTTTTTTGTTATTCATCGTGAAACTCCCTTTCCAAATAAGAAAGCCCGCGCCCCATAAGGAAATCAAGTCTTTCTTTCTGCCGGGACAGATAGAGATACCCCAGGAGCCCCTCAAATGCCGTGGACTCCCTGTATTCCTCCACTGTGGCACTTTTCGGCACTGTTGAATGGGTATTCCTTGCCCTTTTGCAAACTTTTAATTCTCTGTCGGAAAGTAATTCCTTTATTTCAAAAAGGATACGGCTCTGCTGACGGGCGGACACCATCTCCGACGCCAGACTGTTTAATATCTGCACATTGTAAATCCCTGTATCGATTAGCGTTTTTCTGATAAAAAAGGCCCAGCATACATCACCGATATACGCCAGTGTCAGCGCATCCATGGCAAAAATATCCTGTTCACCCAATTCAGGCGATCCTCTCCCCAGTTTTTGCGCCATTTGCTTTTTCAGAAAAAGAACCCTTTTAAACTCCACGTCTCTTCCACCTTGCGCCGGTCGGCGTATCTTCGATCACGATACCTGCGGCATCCAGCCTGTCACGGATTTCATCGGCAATTTTGTACATCTTTTCTTTTCTCGCCGTCTGGCGGACTGCCAGAATAACATCCATCAGATCATTATAAGATTTGTCATCCGGAGAATCCGTCTTTTCCCATACCTCTTCAAGAATTCCCAAGATGTCCATAATCGTTTTCAAAGCGGTATACGTCTTTTCTACCGCTTCATGATCCACACTGAGGCCGCCGTCTACCGCAGTCCCGTAAATATTGATTGCTTTCGCCAGGTCAAACATGGCACCGGTGGCAAGTCCCGTATTGAAATCATCATCCATCGCTTCATGGAAGGCCTTCAGCGACTCTTCCGCCGCTTTCTCAAGAGAACGGGAGGCGTCTGTTTTTTCAGCACCTTCTTTAGCCGCTAATTCTTTCAGCCGTCCGATAACCCCTGACAGACGTTCCATATTCTTCTCCGCTTCGTCCAGACGGTCACGGGAATAATCCAGCGGATTTCTGTACTGGACAGACAGCAGGAAATAACGGAGCGCGTCGCCGGAATATTCTTCCAGCACGTCCTTCGCCAGGAAGAAATTATTCAAGGACTTGCTCATCTTTTCCGAGTTAATCGTGATAAATCCGTTATGCAGCCAGTAATTGACAAACTTGCACCCCGTGCATCCTTCCGACTGGGCGATTTCATTTTCATGATGCGGGAAAATCAGATCGCTGCCGCCGCCATGGAAATCAAAAGTCTTTCCCAGATAATGGACAGACATGGCAGAGCATTCAATGTGCCAGCCGGGACGTCCCTTTCCCCAGGGACTTTCCCAGAACGGTTCACCCGGTTTGGCCCCCTTCCAGAGAGCAAAATCGCCGGGATTGCGTTTTCCCTCATTGACCTCGATACGTGCGCCTGCCAGCATGTCATCAATCTTACGTCCGGATAACGCCCCGTAATGCTCAAAAGTGGAAATATCATAATAAACATCATTTCCCAGTACATAGGCATGGCCCTTATCAATCAGCCCCTGCACCATGTCAATGATATCCTGCATATGATCAGACACACGGGGATACACATCCGCCCGCCGCACATGCATGGCATCCATCACTTGGAAATAAGCATCAATATACCTGTCGGAAATCGTTTTCCAGTCAGCCCCCTCGGCATTTGCCTTATTGATAATCTTATCGTCCACATCAGTAAAATTCTGCACAAATTCTACTTTATAGCCGATATGCCTCAGATAGCGGCAGATCACATCCCAGGTCACCGCCGGACGGGCATTCCCGATATGGGGGTGATTGTACGGTGTGACGCCGCAGACATAAATCTTGACTTCCCCCGGCACCAACGGCCGGAATACCGTTTTCTCTCCTGTCAGCGTATTATACACCTTGATTTCTTCCATCTTCATTCCTCCAAACCTCATTCACTCATACAAATCAAAAGACCGCCGCCTCACAGAGACGGTGGCCCGCAATTCCACTCTGCCGGCTGAAAAGCCGTCCATACATTAACGCACATTCACGGAAGAAGATACAAGAATCCGATTCCTTCCCCTCTCCAGCTCACAAATGCATTTCCTCAAACTCATGACAGACGGCTCCCATCGCCCCGCCCTCTCTTCAGACATGAAGTAAGAATACTTCTTTTGCTCATCGCCTTTACATTCAATTGGAAAGCACAAACAGCTGACCTGGTTTTTGACCCCACACCCGCCTGCTGGAGCGTTCGCTACCCGGCACTTGCCTCTCACTATTAACCCTCTCGATTTCCTCGGCAGGACTTACTTCTAAGCCGCACCATGCTCAGTATTCTTTTAAACACCTTACGTGGATCGCTTTGCCTGCGACTGGCATCGACTTTCAACCACAGACCTGTTAATGCTTATGTATCATTATAGAAGTTTTTATATAGACAGTCAATATTGATTTTTATCAATCAGTGTGCCGACTGCAGATAAAAGAAATATTTCCTGTACCCTCCTTTTCACAAGAGAAAACCGCTCCGAAGAGCGGCCTCCCATCCATTTTATTACCTTGCGCCTTTTTGCTCCTTTTCATAAACGATTTTAATCGTTCCTCTGCGTTTTGCGTCAAATTGGACTCGTCCCGGTTCCGTCCGCACAAAACGATACGTTGTGATATTGCGGATATAATCATTTCCATTGGCATAATCACCGGATACGCCCTTGATTGTCTGTGTCGCATAAATATCACGTCCGTGAATATCCACATATTTTATATACACATAAGCATCCTCCACCTTTTGAGCAGCAGGATGAGACCGGGGACCGTCCCAAACAGCGGCTTCCGACGGAAAAATAAAGAAAGGCGCAGCAGCTGCCATAACCCAGATCATCCACATTCTCAGCGTTCTGTTCATAAAACTACCTCCTTCACTCTTCCGCTAAAATGCAATATAAAATAATAAAATGTATTCCTCATCCTCATTTTATCATACATTTAACGAAAATCAATTTTCTGCGAATCTCATGAGTAATAACATCACAACTGTTTTTTGCTGTCAAATTAAACCATTTCCGTATCTGAAATAATTACGGACATCACTGATCAGGAATGTATTCTTTCCATTTGCCATTTTCAAGAATTTCCAATTTTCCCCACTGGGGTTCACCAATATCACGCCCCTTTACTCTTATCGGTAAAAAAGCATCGTGCTGGCAATAAGGCAGCGGATCATCTATAGGAATCCAGCCTTTTTCATTCACAAGATCATTCCAATCCTCACAGACATCTTCAACCGTTTTATACCAATAGTCAAATGAACATTGAACGGCATCCTTTTGGCAATACATAAACAGATATACTCCATCTTTTTTCGTCTGATACAGCATGATTTTATATATGTAATCTTTCTTGTTTGTTTTTATCGGTTCTTTCAAGTATGCATATCTTCTCATTTGTATTTTCCCTACTACCATTTTACTGATGAGCTTTCATGCTCCCACCGCTCTAAAATCCGGCAATCCATTTCGGGTAAAAAATTTAGATGATTATATCAATCCCGCTTGTGAAAATGAAGTAAAACAGTTCCATAATCTGTCAGACGTTTTTATCCTATGCCCCATAATTTTGAAATATATTAATTATCTTCTGCCATCTCCTGTTTATTCATACTTCTGCTTTCAATACCATTTGATCACTCAGCATATTTACCGTAATCGGCAAACAATGTTTTTGCAAAACCTCTAAGATATGTCTGATCTACTTTATTTTCAAATGTCAGTTCATGTCCATATCCAACACCCATTTTATTATGAATATAGTCTTTAATGCGAATATGTCCGCCTGTCACAGCCGTAAATTCTAAAAAACAGTGCATACCATATGGTTCTTCCAGTCTTACCGATCCGCTCAGGGTTTCATAAAGCTCATTCAAATTCACCGCGAAATCAGATAAAGCAATAGCATCAATATCCATAATAGAATCCGCAGAAAAACCTAAGCTTGACACTTTAACCTGAAGACTATTCGCCTTGGGGTACGGAAAATTATCCTGATGAATTCCAGGCAGCAATTCTAATGAAAAATTTTCAGTTTCCAGCTTGTACATATGACCTCCAAAACAAAAAACATGATGTCATCCTCATCTGTGAACTTTTTCACAATATATTATCCATGCGTACTATAAATTCATATAACAGAAAGAATGATCTTTAATATACTTTTGTACTTTCTGACTAAGCATCTTGCCCTTACAAACTTTTAGAAATTCTGAATGACAACTTTCTATTTCACTTTATCGTATCCATCTTATTGCCGTCAATATCAATAAACGTCCCACGATCTGACGAGCTCGATCAAGTCCGGTTTTCCGAAGACATCATATCCACAAAATCCTCCCCGCAAAAGCAGAAAGCTTTCTGAACGATTTAAAACCTGAGCGTATATAAAATAAACACATAGCTGAAAGTTTTGCAATCTTAAAGTTATGTGCTTTGTTTTATATAATATTCAATTATCTATTATCTGTGCAAACCGGATTATATCAGACCTTCCGCCTTCATACGAATGGCATAAAATTCCCGGAATGTATCCGGTTCTTCTGCTATCGTTTCTTTCATTAAAGCTAACCTTCTTTTACCAACCCGCCTATCTAACACAGCAAATATCCGTACGATTAAATTTTCACTCTTCAAACTCATTTCGATACCTTGCTGATCAAATTCTGCAAAGGCATTATAAAAACAACGCTGATCAAATATGCCCAACTGTAAGGCTGTATCATCTATAAAGGCAAATTCTTTTTTCATGCGTTTTTCATATTTTTCATCTTTGGGAAATAAATCTGCTTTCATCCAATTATTGTAATAACATCCTTTGATAATTTCTTTTCCATCATACCTTATTGCCGCCCGTCCCTCATGACCAGGACTTCTGCTATATGATGTCGCATAATACTGAATATGCCCCCGCAGACTTGGGGCTAAATATTCCGTTTCCAGCTTTTTTCTTATACCACTCCAGCTTGACATTCTCTCTTCTCCAAAAATTTATCGATCACTATTTCTCTACAAAAACATTCCTGCAAGATGATGGAAGACCTTCCAAACAATTTATATGACAGGAGTTTTTGTCCTGTAAAATCTCTAAAATACTGTATTTTCAACCGTTTTTTTACAGAAACACATTGGTTACCGTTATTCCCACTCTTCCTATAAAGTCTGCTGCCCATTATATAATTTGACTTATAAGTCGTTGGGGAAGAAAACGTTTATAAAAACAGTCGCATAATCTAATACTTATTCTTGTGGTTCTACAAAAAAATTCTTATAAACGCTGGATATTTCTTTTAGTTTTTCACTGATTAAAGGATCTAAATATTTAAAAATCCCATCAACTAACTCGTCTCCGGCTCTCCCCACTATTCTCCCACTTAATTTTTTAAGAATGGAAGAGAGTATTCCCTTAAATCCCAATTCCTCTCTTGCACCACATTTAACTAATGCTTCCGTCACCATGAGCATTGTCTTCACTTGAGGTCGCAAAATGCGACCTCAAGTACTCGTATTCTTCTGCGGTTAAGCGAAACATAAATTCAGAAGGAAATCTATTTTTATTTCTTCTGACTTGTTCATTTAATCTTTTGGTTGTAACCTGATATAAAGTAGCCAAATCACTATCTACCATTACCTGTTTGCCTCTAATGGCATAAATCATATTCTGTATTTCTCTATTATCAACAATGACAAGATTTTTATCTTCTGTCATAAATACCTCCATCTTTTTCCTTGAACCAGTCACAATTTGTGACCTCAAGCTTGTTCTTTTAATTTGAGGTTTTATTTTGTCATCTCAAAATTCATTTATTTCTCTTTCTCTATAATCGAAACCATATCTCCAAAATCTACATTGAGTTTCATACCTATACGATACAAAACATCCATACTTACAAACTCTCCTCTTCCCATTTTAGATACGGTTGCAGGAGATAATTTGCAAGCTTGTGCCAACTCTTTTTTATTCATATTCTTATCTATCAGAATCTTCCACAATCCATTATAACTGACTTTCATATATTCACCTCTCATTTACAAGTTTATGAAGTTATTTTATGAATATTATAGCATTCTCTATAAAATATCTCCAAAACAAAATATCTATCAAGGTAATTTCCTTTCTTAGACAAACAAAAACCGTAACTTCTCGCTACGGTTTCATTAGTTTATCTATTCTTTTATTAAAATACGGAAAACCTTTCAAAAGAATCCGCTCTTATTCAAACTCGATATGCCCATTGATACCATCTTGTATAAATAGCATAAAATCAAGGTTTTTATTATCAGATTTAGCCGTATTATCTATTTTATTTCTGTTTATCTGATTTTTTGCAAGCATATTGCAAGCACATAAAATACTTCTCTCTAGTTTCTCATTCTTTATACCATTGGGATTTTATTAAGACGAGAAACCTAATTATCTTTTTTATGAGCAACAAATATATCATTGCTTATATAATAGCCTTTTAACTTTTCTTTATGCCTTAACACTTCTCTAGAAATATTAGTTATTACAATCTCTTTATTGGCATCTCTATAAATAATATATCCAAACATAGCCCACAAAGGATTTAAATATATCAAATTTAATCTTAAATAAATATATCCAATCAAAACAAATAAAAGGATGTTAACTATATAAACTTCTTTTGAGTTATCCCCATTGGTAATGAGTGGAATTATATATGTCATAATATAGCTTAATACTGTATCATCAGGATTTTCAAGATTATTAATACCTTTTTCTCGATTTCCTTTTCCTAGTTTCAATAAAGTCACGCTTATAACTGAAATAAATATTAAGATAAGCATTAATGTAGCAAAGACTATTATTAATATATTTTTTTCCAAGAACGCTTTTGTTATTTTAGAAAAGTACAAAATTATAATCATAATGTAAAGTGGGAAATAGGATGATATAAACATAATAGTTCTTGTCATTATGTTATAAAATTTATCCATTCTGCTATTCATAAAACACCACCTTTTATTTATCATCTACCCCTATTTGCTCATTAATGATACTTCTATAATATGAATCTCTCAATATTCTTAAAATATCCATTATCTGACTTTTATCTTCATACACTATTGAAAATGAAGGCTCTTCGTTATAATTTATCTCTAAATTAAACATATCTATGGTTTTCTTTATGTTTTCATGATTTTCATAAGTTTTAGCAACATTTATATTTTCACTGGTCATTTTTGCAAGAGTTTTTCTATAACGTCCATCATTTAAACAATCTTCATAAAAACTTTCAAAGTTAGTTATGCCATCACTTAACCCCTCTTGATTTAAAAAATCTGATGCTGTATCTCTAAATTGCTCATCTAAGTTAAAGATTCTCTCTAATGAATAATGAGATAATATAAGTATATCATCATCTATAATTATAAAATCCACTTCTCCATCTATTCCAATTAATTTGCTTTCAATTTTATTCAAAGTATTCCCATTAAATCTTGCAATAATACCTTTTGAATGCAATTTCTTAAATTTAGTTACCCTTCTAAAAATTTTTATGTCAGGAAATTGATCATCATTTTTAGTTATTGAAAAAGTGTAAAAACTGTAATTATCCGGATCGATTTCTGTTTCTACATGATCCGAATTATTAAAGCTTTCTAAAACTCTAATATAATCACGTATATATGAAGTACTACAACTCTCTATAGTCTCATCTTTATATCCAGTTGGATTGTAATCCACAATTGTTTTGCCTGTAAATTGTCCAATGTAATCGCATATCAAATTCAGCAAATCATCATAAATTTGTGCATCAATATTAGGAGAAAAACTTACATAATTACCATTTCTTAATTTTCTAGTAAAAAAAGATTAAACTCCAAATCATTTTCTTGTATTTTATCTTTTAATGTATTTATATCCATAACTTTCTCCTTAAATTTCATTGACATAAATCCTTATATTCTCCATTATCATTCATCCAACATTAACTTGCTTTTTTAGCTTTATCCCTCAAACATTTCATTTGTTCTTTTTCTATCTGTTGAATACTTTTCTCCGGCACAGGCAAATCTTCCGGCATAGTACCGCCTATTTTTTCAATAGCACTTCTAACTTCTTTTCCTACTGAATAGTGAACTTTTATTGCCGCTTCTGCACCTTCAACTCTGTCTTTTCTTAGCTTCTCTTTTGTCTGTGAGATTCTAAATAAATTAGCAATCAGTTCAGTACTTCCCATATAATCCAAAATTTTTTGTCTTGCTGTAAGTCCTTTTCTATCATGTATATCTTCTACATCTAATCCACCATACAATCCCATGTACCCTGCATTCTGAAACATAGCAAATTCTTCGTTTGTGATAACTCCTGCATCATGTGCCGTTTCTACCAAAAGCTGATTCCATTGTTTAATATCTCCACGAACAACGAGCCTTCTTCTATCTTCATCAAGCTGATTAAAATGGTCTGCTACTTCCTGCCGATAGTTTGTATTGCAAAATAGGTTTGTCCAAGTGCAATCACTTCTTTTCTCGGATCTCCGTTTTGCACAATCAAATAACAAGCATATCTTTGTAAGTTCATAATCTTTTATAGACTTGCTTGCAGCACCTGCTTCCACGATTTTGCTGACCTCAGCAAAATCGTATGTTACTTCATGTCCGCTGTTCTCACAAGCAATCATCGCTCTATCAATTACCTTTTGAAAGTTTCTCCACTGAGAATAATCAAGTACAGGAGCAAGTTCTCTTGCACTCCAATACTCACTTCCATCTTTTCTAATGTACTTAATATCTTCAAATTGTCTATATTCTTTTGCTTTCAAATTTGGCATGAGCTTACCTCTCATTAGTTTTTATAACAGCCAACCTGTGTATCAACTATTTTTCTCTTTATCTCTATATTTTTCGATAAAGTTCCCTTGTAAGTCTTTCCATTCTACCCATCCATTATTAGATTTCCCAATAACTATCCAACCGGCACTTGATGGATTCATACATACAATATCCTCTTGTAATATATTATCTTTTATTTTTGCATTTTTTCTAATAGATGGTATATATCCTTTGCCGGTATTCCCACAAAGACTTCCTTTTAATACTGTAAATACGCCATCTTTAACTATAGCTTTTCCATTTACTTTTCCGAAACCTTTTATATTACGATTTAATACATACTCCCCATCTGGAACAAATCCACCCTCAGTTTTAATTTTTATTTCTTCTGTAGACTCTTTGAATACCTCTTTTTTACTTTTATCTTTAGGATAAATTTGTTTCCCATCTAAAGAAGATAATAAGGATTTCGCGACCTCTATATCTAACGCAAATAGTTCAGTGCCAACAATCCTACTTTTACTAAAGATGTCATGGATAAGTTTTTCTTTCTCATCATATCCATCCACTTCTATAGCGAACTCCCTTTTTAACCCTGTGATATTTGCATATCCATTGCTCTCTAGAAATCTCATTCTATTTTCAAATTGGTCATTTCCGGTCTTGCCAATCTTGATAAGACCTGAAACAACTGTAGTCATTAAATATATTATTCCTTTTGCCATAATTTATCCTCTTTTGACACACATGTCTATGAAGCTTAAACTAATCAACTATATTTCCCTCTATCTTCTGCAACCAACGGCAGAGTTTCCTCAGTATGATTTATATATGAATAAATCTTTCTATCTTCCTCAAAGTTATAATTATCAGTCCACAGCTCGCACTGTATCATAACAGTCTGAACGGCATCATCCATTCCTTCCGGTGGATATTTATGTTTTTTCAAAAGTTTTTTGATAAGCATACGCATTTTAGCTCTTGCCGACTCACGTTTCTGCCAATCAATAGTTTTGTTTTTTCGAAGGGTATCTGCTAATTCTTTTGTAATGGCAATCAGCTCTTCATTTTCATAAAAGTCCTTGATTGCCTGCGGTTTTGTTAATGCGTCATAGAAGGCAAGCTCGTCAGCAGTGAGTCCAAGTTTATCACCTTCTTTTTGATCTGCTACTATCTGTTTTGCCAACTTTAACATTTCTTCTATAACTTCCTCATTTGTAAGCATCCCATTAAGATAAGCATTAAGAGAACGTTGCATAATCTCGCTGAACTTTTCAGACTTAACCACATTAGTTCTGCGATAAACAGAAACCTGTTCTGCAATCAACTTTTTCAAAAGCTCAACAGCAAGGTTCTTTTCCTTCATATTTGCTACTTCCTGAAGGAACTTAGGATCGAACAGAGAAAATTCTTCTTTGATGTCGGAAAACAGATTGATAACACCGTCGCTTTTTATGCTCTGCTTCAAGAGTTCATTGATTCTTGCGTTCATTTCCGGTAATGAAATCTTTTTGCCAACGCCGGTATTGGTAAGTCTGAGAACAAGGACTCGAACAGTCTCAAAGAAGGCTGCCTCAAATCTACTATTTTCATCAACTAACGAGGAACAAAGAGAAAGTGCCTGATGGAGCATAAGAGCTTCTTTTACAAAAGAATCCTTCTCATCAACTTTTTCTCTACCCATAATGAAGTTGACAGCACCACTAATTGTTTTTGCTCTTTCAAGGTCTGTGCCGTTTTGGAACTTAGAATAATCATATCCGTGAAATTTATCACGGCAAACAGCGAGCTTCTCCAAAAATTTCGGATAAGCAACCTTAGCAACATCAGTATCTCCGTAGTTCTTTTTATCACGGGAAGTATAGTCATTCATTGCTTGCTTCAGAGCGGTAGCAATTCCAACATAGTCAACAACAAGCCCGCCTTCTTTATCACGGAATACACGGTTTACACGAGCAATTGCTTGCATAAGATTGTGTCCGGACATAGGTTTATATACATACATAGTGGCAAGAGACGGAACATCAAATCCTGTCAACCACATATCAACAACAATCGCAATTTTCATAGCACTGCTGTTATCTTTGAATTTCTTTGCAAGCTCATTCTTATGGTGTTTATTACCGATAATCTGTTTCCATTCTTCTGGGTCATTGTTGCTGGAAGTCATAACAACACCTACCTTTTCAGTCCAAGTCGGTCGAAGTTCTAATATTCTCTTATAAATCTTCATAGCAATAGGACGAGAATATGCAACAATCATAGCCTTACCTGTAAGCAGATTTTCTCTATTATTTTCATAGTGGTCAATAATATCACAAACAAGCGAATTAATGGTATTATCATTTCCAAGGACTGCTTCCAACTGTCCAAGCTCTCTTTTGCTTTTTTCAATAACTTCTTCATCTGCATTAAGAGCCATTAAATCATACTCTGCATCAATTAGTTTCAAGGTAGTTTCATCAAGGTTTAACTTAATGACACGACTTTCATAATAAACCGGACGAGTTGCTCCATCTTCAACCGCTTGCGTCATATCATATATATCAATATAATCGCCAAATACTTCACGGGTGCTACGATCTTTTGCTGAAATAGGTGTGCCGGTAAATCCAATATATGTGGCATTTGGAAGTGTATTACGAATAATTCTTGCTGTGCCAATAACACGCTTTGCTACTTCATCACCATCTTCGTTCTTTGTAATCTTAATCTTTTCAGCAAGTCCATATTGTCCTCTATGAGCTTCATCAGCCATAACTATAATATTATGACGTTCAGATAAAGGCTCGTTAGACTCCTCGAATTTCTGCATTGTAGTAAAGATTATGCCGTTTGCTTTTCTGCCTGCAAGCAAAGTTTTTAGATTTTCTCTACTTTCTGCTTGTAACGGTTCTTGCCTTAAAAAGTCCTTACACTTTGCAAACTGACTATAGAGCTGGTCATCAAGGTCATTTCTGTCAGTAAGTACAACAATAGTAGGGCTATCTAATGCTTCCTGCAATAAATGAGCATAGAACACCATTGAAAGCGATTTACCGCTTCCTTGTGTATGCCAAAATACACCTCCTTTACCGTCGGTAATGATAGCGTGTTTTGTTGATTCAATCGCTTTTCTTACCGCAAAATATTGGTGGTATCCGGCGAGAATTTTAAATGTGTTAATCCCCTCATTTGAAAAGCAAATAAAGTTTTTGATGATATCAAGCAGTCTTTCCTTTTGAAACATTCCCTCAAAGAAAGTATCAAACTGTGCATATTGTGTATTTTCATAATTCCCATCTTTTGTTTTCCACTCCATAAAGCGATCTTCTCCGGAAGTGATAGTCCCCGCTTTAGATGTCAACTGGTCACTCATAACACAAATAGCGTTGTAAATAAACATAGACGGAATTTCCTGCATGTAGTTACGGAGTTGCCTGTAGGCTTCTGAAGCATCCGTTTCTTCACGAGAAGGAGATTTTAGTTCTATTAATACAACTGGTAAACCATTTAAGAACAAAATTATATCAGGACGTTTATTACTGTTTTCAATAAATGTCCATTGATTCGCAACGATAAAGGAGTTATTTTCGAAATTTTTATAATCGACAAGGTAGACAATAGTAGAATGCTCCTTGCCACCTACAAAAAATCTTACAGGGATACCGTTTTGCAGATAGTCCATAAATATGGCATTTTTCTGCACAAGCTCCCCGTTTTCAAAGGTTTTGAGTTTATATAGTGCTTCCTGAATGGCATCGTCCGGTAAACCTCTATTCAAACGGTATAGAGACTCAAGCAAAACATCTTCATATAACGGGCAGTAGAAATCCCTTTCTATATCAGGGCCGTATACATACTCGTATCCTAAATCGTTCTGAAATAATTCAATTATTGAATTTTCATAATCTGCTTCTATAAAAAATTTCGACACTATTTTTCACTCCTCTTTGATAACTTGCTCGCTATATCTACAATTCTATCACTTATATATTCGGATTCATTCTTTGCATGTTCTTTATTGAATCCATTTTCCAGTAATACCCTTTGGGCACCCACCCTAAATCTACTTATTACAGACTCTTGTCTATTCCAATCGATTATTGAAACCCATTCTTCCACTAATTCCCATATTTTTTGTATATCGAAAAAATATTTTTCGCTTAAATCTTTAATGACAACACTTTTGAAACTCTCATTTTTTATTATGCTGTCACTTATTTCTATATCTGCTTTTATTATTTGTGTTTTTATATCATTAGAATCAAATTTTATAAATTCTGATGAAGCCTTTATTTTAGCATTCTTTTTATTTTTTATATAACTCAACTGGTGCTCTAATTCAGGAAATAAGGTAGCCTCATTTATATTATAAGTATCTAATTCCTCTAATATTGCCTTCTTGTTCTCCCCAGAAATATAGAAAAAATTTCTATCAAATTCATCTCGTAAATCTTTATATCCTTTTTCTATACTGGACTCACTAATAGACTCTGTATAAACAAAATTAAAGCAGCCAGCCAATAAAAACATTCCGCATTGTCTTGATAATCTTTCATTGTTGTATGGTGGAGTAACAATATAATTATTCTGAATAATATTTATAAATTCTTCGTAATGTTCTTTTGATTTCCATCTTTCTTCTAACTCTTTTGATATAGCTTTCCGTTCTGTAAGTTTTCTCAATATAGACTCAAGAGTATTATAATTTGATAAATCTATCTGAGATAAAGAAGATATAACTTTTATATCTATTTCATTTGTAGATACAGAGTATTTCTTATTAAAAAATATTACACCGTTAGCTTCTTGTATCTTAGTATCCTCTTCATCTTCAATTCCTTTATAACATACTTCACCATATTCTTCACAAGCAAAGTATAAGGCTACTAACGGATTCGTAGTTAAATCCAGCAATCTTGTGCACATTCCATAATGTTGATATTTCGTCATGATTTCAAAATCATTATTTATAGAAATAAATTCATATGGTGCTTTTAATAGAGGCACTTGCATTAATGTATGTTCTACACTTAAAAAATCACCTCTAAAAATACTTGGAATAACATCCCAGAAATCAGTTTTTTGACCCCTGAAAAATAATTCCTCATTGCTCCCGTACAAATCATCTTTTAACTTATTTACTTCATCAATAAAAGAACTTACAGAAGTTATCTCTATTCCATAATTTTCATTTTCATCTTTATTAAATATTATTTCTTCCATATTTATGACTCCTTCTGTAATATAAACAATAATTTAGAGTATCAAGCTCGGGCAATATTTATAAATGAGTTTCTATCTCTTAAAACGCCTCCTGATGGCTGGAAGCAAGCCAGTTTGATAGATATTGCAGACTATCTAAACGGTCTTGCAATGCAAAAATATCGTCCAGCAGATGACGAAATCGGAATTTCAGTTCTTAAAATCAAAGAACTTCGTCAAGGTTGTTGTGATAATAACAGTGAATTGTGTTCTCCGAACATAAAAAGTGAATACATCATTCACGATGGCGATGTTATTTTTTCTTGGTCAGGCAGTCTGTTAGTCGATTTTTGGTGTGGAGGTATTTGTGGTTTAAATCAACATTTGTTCAAGGTAACATCAAGCAAGTATGACAAGTGGTTCTATTATGCGTGGACAAAACACCATCTTGACCGCTTTATATCTGTTGCTGCTGACAAGGCAACAACAATGGGACACATCAAGCGTGGTGAACTTGCAAAAGCTGAGGTTTTCATACCTAACGAATCAGACTATAGCCGAATCGGAGCATTGCTTCAGCCAATTTATGACTTGATTATCTCAAATCGGATAGAAAATAAGAAACTTGCCTTATTAAGAAACACCCTTTTACCAAAACTTATGTCCGGCGAACTTGATGTGTCAAACATCGCCCTTTAGACTGCTAATAGCTCAATAAATC